>Ga0081526_100007_pt1 | contig 223657 bp, 212 predicted proteins | sample HotLakmasection2_FD_70991 | JGI IMG/M metagenome (GOLD analysis project Ga0081526, IMG submission 70991) | Hypersaline microbial mat communities from Hot Lake, Washington, USA - Section #2 (SPADES assembly) (version 2) | ecosystem: Environmental > Aquatic > Non-marine Saline and Alkaline >... | reverse complement strand
CCCCCCCCCCCCCCCCCCCCCCCCCCCCCCCCCCCCCCCCCCCCCCCCCCCCCCCCCCCCCCCCCGCCCCCCCCCCCCCCCCTCCCCCCCCCCCCCCCCCCCCCAATGCCCAAACCTTCCCCGCCCCAGGTCATCTTCCTCGACGCCGTTGGTACCCTCTTTGGCGTTGCCGGTAGCGTTGGGCAAATTTACAGCGAGATTGCCCGGCAACACGGGGTCAGAGCGGATGCTGAGGAACTGAACCAGGCTTTTTTCCGTACGTTTAAGGCGGCTCCGCCGATGGCCTTTCCTGACGCCGATCCGGGGCAAATTCCGATCCTGGAATTTACCTGGTGGCGGCGGCTGGGGCAACAAACCTTTAGCAGTGCCGGGGTGCTAGATCAGTTTGTAGATTTCGACAGTTTTTTTACCGACCTCTATGCTCATTTTGCGACGGCTGAGCCCTGGTTTGTGTATCCCGAGGTGCTGGCAACGCTGCAGCAGTGGCAGCAGTGGGGTGTGGAGCTAGGGGTGATCTCGAACTTCGACTCCCGGCTTTATCGGGTCCTCAATGCGCTGGAGTTGAGCGACTACTTTCAGTCCATTACCATTTCTTCTGAAGTGGGGGCTGCTAAGCCCGACCCGTTGATCTTTGCTACAGCCCTGCAAAAGCATCGTTGCGCGCCCTCCCGGGCCTGGCATGTGGGGGATAGCCAAACCGATGATCGCCATGGGGCACGCGCCGCTGGCTTACGAGGGGTCTGGCTGAAACGTCAGGAACCACTGGCACCTTAAGCCTCGGCGAGTCAAAGTGCCTTATTGAGAGTCAGCGTCATGGAGAGTGAGAGTCATGAAGGCTTGTTTGGGGGACTTCGGTGGCAATACAGTAACAGTTGCGCCCCTGGGCTTTCGCCCGATAGAGGGCATAGTCGGCAGCTCTAACCAGGTCTGTGGCTTTGCTGGCATTAATCTGGGACTGACTGGCTACTCCCATGCTGACGGTGACCAGGGCAGACAACTGCAGATCACGATGGGGAATGGCCAGGTTGGCAATTGAAGCTTGAATCGCCTCCGCCATGACCTGACTGCCATCCAGATCCGTGTTAGGCAAGATGATGGCAAATTCTTCGCCGCCATAGCGGGCGACCATATCGCCAGGGCGTTTTAATACCGCTGCAATCGCTTTGGCTACCATTCTGAGGCAGTCATCGCCATTGATGTGGCCGTAGGTATCGTTATAGTGCTTGAAATGGTCAACATCGCACATAATCAGGCTGAGGGGAGTTCCCTGTCGCAGTTGGCGACGAAATTCGGTGGCAAAGTACTGATCAAAAGCGGTCCGGTTGGCTACCTGGGTCAGCCCGTCTAGATGGGCTAAGCGACGTAGCTCCTGATTTGCTTTTTGCAAGTTCTGGTACAACTCTGCCTGATCAATGGCTACGGCAATTTGGTCGGCGACCTTCTCTAGCAAATTCACTTCGTCGGGCTGCCAGTCGCGGGGAGATGTGCACTGGTGCAGACATATCACCCCCTTAATATTGCGCTGAAACCGAATGGCTACGGTCAGCAGGGCGCGAATCTGCGATCGCTCAAAATAAGACTGCAACGGTGCCAGGTTGGTTTCGGTGAGGACGTCGCTAATAGCAATGGCCCGATCGGTAATAAACAAACGCTCTAACAGAGGGTTGCTGCCCATGGGCATGGTTTGATCGGTCAGGGAAGTTACCCCCGGACCGGCAACATACACCGAGTTAGTAAAGTGGCCTGCCAACGGTGACCCCAAGCGAATAACGCAACGACTGACTTGAAACGCTTCTAAAACGCTGGTCACCGTTTGCTGCAAAATGTCGGACAGCTGCAGGCTGGTGCGAATGGTGTGCACAATTTGATTCAGCAGCTTAGCCTGCTGGGCCTGGCGCTGGCTGATTTCGTAGAGCTGATGTAGTTCTAGCTCAACCCGTTTATGCTCTGTCACGTCTTGAAAAATTAACACCCCGCCCAGCACCTGACCGGCTTCATTCCGAATTAAGGTGGCCGAATCTCCTACGTACTTGAAATGCCCCTGACGGGTCTTAAGCAGGCAGTTGTCGGGCAAATGTTGGGTTTGTTTAGTTCGCAGGGCAACTCGCAGGGGGTTCTCTAGGGGTCGCCGTTGCTGGTCAAACAGGGGCAGCACCTGCTCAATGTCAAGCCCTAGCGCCTCTGGTTGAGGCCACTGGGTCAGGGCTTCGGCTACGGGATTCAAAAATGTAACTCGCCCCTCTAAATCTACGGTAATGACCGCATCCCCAAGACTATCGAGGGTTGTGGTAAGCTGATAATTGGCGGCAGTCAGACTTTGCTCGCGCTGGTGTCGCTGCAGGGCGATGTTGACACTGGTCTGTAGTTCGCGTCGGCGAAAAGGCTTCACCACATAGCCGAAAGGGGCTGTACCCAGGGCTTGTTGAATGGTGGCATCGTCAGTATAGGCCGTTAAAAATACAACGGGAATTTGGCAGTTGGCGAAAATCGTTCTTGCCGCTTCTACTCCGTCTACATCGTCGGCCAGACGAATATCCATCAGGACGACATCGGGTTTATTCTGATAAGCAGACTGGATAGCCTGCGTCCCAGACACTACCTCATTCACCACGTTATGACCGGCAGCTTCAAGGGCCTCCCGAATGCTCCAGGCGGCAATGGGTTCATCTTCAACGATCAGGATATTGGCCATGGCTGGCAGACAGGAAAACATAAGCAGCCAGGATAATCAGGCCGTAAGGCACCCCAGCTTGACATCATCATAAGATGAAGCCCGGTCTCCGATGCCAGTTACCTGTAAATTTTAAATTTTGTGAGTATACCGTGTCTTTGAGGCAGGGCTACCCAGGGGGCAGAGGGGCTAGAAGGGCAGGCAAGATGCCTGCCCGACAAAAATTGGATGCCATAAAATCCTCATGACTTAGCGTTATGCCCATTATTGGGCTGTATCGAAAAGGCCACTTTAAACGTTACAGGAGGCTGCTGAATGGTGAGTTTAGCGCCAATTTTTTGAGTCAGCACTTTGACAATTTGCAGCCCCATAGAAGTGGGTTGATGGATAGAAAAATCTTCGGGTAGATACCCCGAAGATTGTGTGACGGATAGCTCAAAATCATTGTTAGAGATAGGACAAAACGATACGGTGAGGGTATCCCTCGGGCATCCGGCAAGGCGATGTTTTAAGGCATTGGTAATCAGTTCGTTTAAGATCAGCCCCAGGGGAACCGCCAGGTTGGTTGAAACGGTGGCGCTGGTATCACAGTTCAGGTTAAAGTCTACGGTTTGCTCGGCGGCATAGGCCCGGGATAGGCTACTGACCAGATGCCGGACATAGCTGGCAAAGTTAATGCAGGTCATGTGGTTTGATTGGTACAGGGTCTCGTGGATGAGAGACATGGCCAGTACCCGATCCTGGCTGCCGAAAAGAATCGAGCGAGTATGGGCATCTTGAGTACGGTTTGCTTGCAGTTCTAGCAAACTGGAAATAATTTGCAAATTATTTTTCACCCGGTGGTGAATTTCGGCAATGAGCACTTCAGTTTCTGCCAGGGTGGTGCGCAGCTCTACTTCAGTTTGCTTATAGTGGCTGATGTCTTGCACCATGCAGATGCAGGCGGCGGCCTGGGCCACATCTAGTCCCAGGGGGGCCATCGTTGTCAACATCCAGCGCCGTTGGTATAAACCGGTGATCCATTCCAGTTCATAGGACCAGGGCCGACCAAAATCTGCTCCATTAGCCCCTGATCGCCAACCGGCAGCAGGCATCATCAAATCTTGTAGATACCGCTGGCTCAGATCGCCCGGTTCGTAATCCAGCAGAGACGCGAAGGCTTCGTTGGCCCAGATGATGCGCCCGTTGCGATCGCAGCAGCTAATGCCGATGAGAAACGAGCCAAAAATGGTTTGTAGTGTTTCCCACTGCCCATCGACGGTCGGGGACGGCTGGCGATGGGCAGTCACGTCATGGTGCAGCGTTGCCAGGCAGGTCGCCTGCCCTGGGGATGCCTCAACTAACAGACTCCGACAGTGGATCCAGCGGAGATTGTTACCTGGTTGTACCAGTCGGTAGGCCTGGTCGGCTGAGCCGGGGCGAGTCAGCAATTGCTGCCACCAACGGCGTACAGAAGCTTGATCGTCAGGATAGATGTGATCGATCCAGCTATCGGGTTGGCCGTTAAGGCGATCGCGATCGCACAACAGCAGGTCTAAAAATCCACCATTGACATGAACCACCCTCCCCGTCGGCACGGCCTGTACCAATAGCCCATCTGCCAAGCCGTCGAGCAGTCTCAACGCTTGCTCCCCACTGAAGCTCATGATGCTGTGCTCCCAAGTCATTGGGGTTAATACTAGCCCCAACCTGAACTCCACCCCTAAGCCTACCAAAGTTATCCGGCAGGCAGACAACAGGTCAATAGAAAAACCTGATTGCTACCAGGTCCAGTTGGAAATAAACCTTGTCCAAGTCCAGAAGTGGAGTTTTGCTTCAGGGAAAGCTACATTCCCCAGCCCCTGCGCCCCCAACGGGAGCAGGGGGGCCGGATTCAAACTCCCCCTCCCGCTCTGGGAGAAGGATTGAGGGGGATGCAATAACGTGGGATCGCCGGCTCGGCTGTCCAAGAGCAGGCAAGATACCTACCCGACAAAAATTGGATGTGATAAAATCCTCATTCCTTAGGGCAATCTCCGCTTTGGGAATTGGATTGAGTTTATCCTGTCTGCTCTGCCTGCCAGACGGCTTCTCGGGTAAAGGTCAGAGCACCCATCTCCACCGAAATGGAGTCGATGCCCCAGGCCACCAGATCCGCGATTAATTCTGGATAGCGGGCCGGGGCCTGACCACAAATTGAGCAGGTCATGCCACAACGACGGGCTTCTCGAATTAAATGGGCCAGAGCCATTTGCACCACCGCATGACGTTCATCGTAAGCCGACGCCATTGTCGGCTGATCTCGATCGACCGCTAACAACAGTTGGGTCAGGTCGTTTGACCCAATGGCAATGCCCTGAACCCCTGCTTTTGCGTAGGCCGGTAATAAAAACAACACCGAGGGGACCTCAGCCATCATCCACAGGGCAAACCCATCTACCTGGTAAAGCCCCGCTAGTTCGATGTAACGGCGGCAGGCGATCACCTCTTCCACTGAGCGCACAAAGGGCAACATTAAGTGCAGGTTGTGATACCCCGCCTGTTGTAGGGTCGCCAGCGCCCCTAACTCGACCTCAAACAGCCGGGCATCAATGGTGTAGCTGAGGGTGCCTCGCAGCCCCAGCATGGGGTTGGTATCGGCGGCTGGGCTACCCTCCAGGGATTGCCACTCGTGGGAACGCAAATCTAAGGAGCGGTACCGCACCGGCTTATTTCCCAGGGCCTGCAGAATGGGCTCCAGGGCCTGGGCCAAACGGCTTTGTAGTTCAGCTTCCTGGCCCTGATGAATCCAATGCCAGGGATGACGACGATCCAAAATTTCTAGCATGAGCCACTCAGATCGCAGTAGGCCGATACCGTCGATCTGTTCATAAGGTAACTCTTTAACCCGTCTCGACTGGCTCAGGTTGACCATCACCTTAGTGCGGAGGGACCGCAACAACTGTGGTTCAGGCGTCACCGCGGGGGATGATGACAACGGGCTGGTGGTGACCTGCATTCCAGGGGCAGGTTTTTCTGCCGTGGTCAGCCCCACGGCCTGGTGATCGTTGCCAATACCGTAGACCAGTCCCCGTTCTCCATCCAGCCATAGCAGCAGATCTGAGTCAATTAGCTGGGTCGCCTGGGGAGCCCCCACAACGGCAGGAATGCCCATCTCTCGGGCCAGAATGGCGGCATGGCAGGTGGCACCTCCCTGCTCTGTGACAATACCGGCGACCGTTTCTAGCTGCAAAAATCGGTCGGGTTGCAGGTCGGGCAATACCACAATGCAGCCTTCGGGCAGGGGCTGGGGCAACATCTGCGCATTTCGGGCCACCACCGCCCGAGCCCGTACCCGGCCAGAAGACGCCCCTACGCCTTTAACCACCACCGAAACCTGAGGCAACGGGGGTGGGCTCAGGGAGGAACGATGGGCCGCCAGGGCCGGGGCTTTGGCGGCATCGGTGCGCTGGTTGACCGAGAGGGAGCCCCACCATGGCATCGCCAGGGTAATGACCCAGGTCAGCCCCGTTCCTGTTGGCGAAGGGTATAGAGCCCATTCAAGCTCGATTCCCACTTCAGCGGGCTCGAGGATGTTGTCAGCATTGTAATTGTTTTGATGCCTGTCAGTGGCCAGAATGGCTCTGGCCCGTTGGGCTAACTGCACCAGTTGGGCCACTTGGTCTTGATTGAGGGCAGCGGCCAGGGTTTCTTCTGTACGGTCGGCGACCTGCAGCACCTGCAGGTCGGCAGCATTGCCTGGGGATGGTCTCCCCTGTTCAGGTTGGGAATGAGCCTTGGTCGAAGCCGTCGCGAGGTGATAGAGCCGCTCCTGGTAACCCGACTGCCAGGAGATGTGATCAAAAGACTTCAGATTAATGGTACATCTGGCCGGGATGGCCTCTCCCTGGGTCAGGGCCAAGGCCATTCCCTCAACGGCCTCAATGTAGGCGGTGTCGGCATTTAAAACAATTCGCCCGGATGCCTGCGCCGGGTAGAGGGGTAACAACAGCGCTCCTATGCCCACCTGGGATAAACCCTGACAATGTTGCTGCCACACCAGCAGGCTGCGAGCTTTCAGGGCCTGCTGCCATAACTGATGCAGGCTGGGTAGTACCCATGCCCCGGTGCCCACTACATCCGCCAGCATCCCGTGGAGGGCCTGAAGCTGACGCGGTTTTTCTGAACGGTTGGCCAACCACAGGGAAGGCCGCATGACCCAGGGGGAGAAGGGACAGGCCCAATCCTCGATACCCCAATCCTGCAGATGCCGGGCCGGGTCTGCAAACCAGTGCTCTAGCGCCCTCTGCCAGGTCTGACTTAACCCTTGCAGCTCTTGGCCAGACTGCAGCCCCAGGGCGGTCAGGTCAGGGGCCTGATGGGGCAACTCTGCTGCGATATGGGCTAAGACGTTTTGCCAGTTGTCTTGCGGCAGCACCCAGCCGTCGGCAACAGGCACCCCTCCCTGCTTGAGCTGCGCCAGGTAGTAGGCGCTATAGCCTACGGCAGAGGGGGGAGTCCCTGCAATCTGATCCAAATGTCGAAACCAACTCATATCGCAGGAAAACGAGTGCCCTGAGCACGGTACGGCGGGATGAAATCGATCGGCTAAACCATGTATTGCCCGCCCTGGTGATACCGAATTCCATGAATTCACGCTCATGTAAACCTGCTTTGCCGCCCACAATGAAGTCACCAGGGCCGTTGAGCATGGCTAGTTTAGAAAGCGTATAGCAACAGGTTAGGCCCGGTAGTAGAAACCCACTACGGACAAATCATGGGACTTATCTCACTTGATACTAAAGCCTGGAAACAGGGAAGACAGCAGCTCTTAAATGTGTTTTTATCCGGCAACTGTGCCCTCTGTGATCGGCCCTGTTCAACTCCACTCTGTCCGAGTTGCCAGAGGCAGGTGCAGCAGACCCAGCTACCACATCCACTTTACCAGGGACAGGCCGGGTTGCCGGTAGTCAGCTGGGGGACCTATGCAGGCAGCCTGAAGCAATGCATTGCCAGCCTCAAATATAACCAGCGGCAGGATGTGGCCCAGTTTTTAGGCACTCAACTCGCCCAATCCTGGTTAAGGGTCGTTCCATCCATGCCTTCCAGGGGGGGGCGGGAGGTGCTCGTTGTGCCGATTCCTCTCCATGAATCAAAGCTGAAGCAGCGGGGGTTTAACCAGGCTGAAACCCTGGCCCGGTGGTTTTGTCGCGTGACCCACTTACCGCTACACAGCAATTTGTTGAAACGGGTACAGTCCACCCAGGCCCAACACAGTTTGAACCGGGAGGAGCGGTTCCGCAATTTAAACCAGGCTTTTGATGTGGATAGACAGCAGCGATCGCAGCTGTCCCAACCATCCGTCTGGCTCTTGGATGATATTTTTACCACTGGAGCAACAGCCCTGAGCTGTGCCCAGGTTTTGCGCCGTCACGGCGTTTCGGTAGCTGGCATCTGCACCGCAGCCCGTACCCTAGCAGCTGAAGAGCACCAATCCTGTAAGACCTGATCAAGTCCGGCAAAGGTTGGGGTCGGGTCGAGGCCGGTAATCATCTCAAAATGCAGGGGAGTCAGGCATCCGTCAAATTGTCCGCTCTGCCAGAGCCGTAATAAACTCTGAGTCTGCTCTAAGAATTGCACCCCTCGTTTCAAAGGTACCCTGAGCCATTGCCGGATCAGGGTTTCAACCAGGGCCAGCTCTAGCAACAGTAACGGCACCTGCCCCATCAGGGCATTCAAATTGGCTTCAAAAATTAGGTCATCGTAGCCAGCCAGGTTGTAGCTGGTAACAATGAGCTGTATACGCTGCCGATAAGATATCTCTGGGTTCGACATACTGATAGACACACGAGCGCAACGTACCGTTTCCGCACTTCATTTCTTTACCATACAAGCAGCAGCTTGGGGGAGAAAGAAAATATTAGCAAAGTCTTTATCTACTATGATTGCCTTGGCAAAGGTCAACCATTCAACTTCTCAATTTTCATGAGGCAATCGCACCTTCTGATTCTGGCTCTGGGCTGCATGGGCACCGTCACCCTTGAGCAAACTGCGTGGGCCAACGACCCCAAACTTCAGGTGGTCTATCCTCCGGTGGATCATCAAACCCGGTCGGATCGCATCTTTTTCATTGGCACCGCAGACCCCAACCAGCCGGTTTTGATGAACGGCAAGCCGATTGAACATCGCAGCAGCGACGGCCATTTTGCCCCCTCCCTGCCTCTTGAGATGGGAGAAAACCAATTCACTCTGACCCAGGCCGGGGAGTCCCTGTCATTAACCGTAACCCGACTCCCCAGTACAGCGGTTTTGCCGGAAACCCTGGGTTTTGCTGAAAATTCTCTGGCACCCACCCGTGACATCGCCCGCCTGCCAGGAGAACTGGTGTGTCTGGAGGCCGTGGCTCCACCCGATGCCACTGTGACGGCAACGGTAGGCTCCACTTCCCTGGCCCTGATGCCCCAGGGAAATGCGGTGGAACTGCCCCCCAACTATGCGGTGCTAACAGCCCAGACGGACCCCCTGGCGGCGAGCGGTCCGGTTCGCTACGAGAGCTGTTTTTTGCCCGAGCAACCGGGGAGCCTGGGGCAGCCCACCTACACCCTGACCCTGGGGGATGAGCAGGTCACCGCCCAGGCTACCGGCCTCATCGAGATCCTGGACCCGGAACAATTTGAGGTGGCTCAGGTCACAGTCCCTGCCGGAGTGGCCAGAACCGGCCCCAGCACCAGCTACTCGCGCATTACTCCCCTGCCCCAGGGCACTCAGGCCAGGGTCACCGGGCGGCAGGGGGACTGGCTGCGGCTAGACTACGGCGGCTGGATTCGAGCCAGCGAAACCCAGGTATTCACCAGCGGCGGTCCACCCCGGTCAATTATTCGCGGGGTGAGTTCGGATCAGGTTCCTGGTTGGACGGAGATCTCCTTTCCCCTGCAGGTGCCAGTGCCTGTTTCCATTGACCAAACTGCCGATAGCCTGACCCTGACCCTTTACAACACCACCCCCCAGACCGACACCATTTTCATCGGGGATGATCCGGTGATTCGTCGGCTAGACTGGCAGCCCGTCTTACCCGATCAGGCCCGGTATCGGTTCCAGTTCAAAACTGACCAGCAGTGGGGATACAAGCTGCGCTACGAGGGCACCACCCTGGTGCTGTCTCTCAAGCATCCCCCCGATGAAGAGAGGGCTCTCCCTCTGGCGGGAACAACGATTCTGGTAGACCCCGGCCATGGCGGCGAGGAGTTAGGGGCTAGAGGCCCCGATGGCACGCCTGAAAAAGCGGTGAATCTTGATGTGTCGCTGCTGTTGCAGGAAGCCCTGGAATCTCGCGGCGCAACGGTGATTATGACCCGCACCGACGATAGCGCCAGTGGTCCCAATGAACGGGCTGACCAGATTAACCGGGATGAGCCCACCCTGGCCCTGAGTATTCACTACAACGCCCTGCCCGATAATGGCGATGCCCTGAATACCGCTGGTATTGGGGCTTTCTGGTACCATGCCCAGGCTCACGACCTGGCCCAGTTCCTCCACGACTATCTGGTCACCGAGCTGGATCGGCCCAGCTACGGCGTTTACTGGAATAATCTGGCCCTCACCCGTCCCCATGTTGCGCCTTCGGTGCTGTTGGAGCTGGGCTTTATGATCAATCCCGATGAATTTGAATGGATTGTTGACCCTGATGCCCAGCAGCAGCTGGCAGACACCCTGGCAGAGGGGGTGGCCCAATGGGTGCAAAGGAGCAATCCCTGAATATGCTGCATCAGGCCATACTGTCATGATCTATCGCTATGTCTGACTTTAGCCTTCCCCCATTTAACGATCCTGACCGATTGCGCCAGGCCATGACCCACAAGTCCCTGGTGCAGGAATATCCCGGCGAAACTGCCGATAACGAGCGGTTAGAGTTTCTGGGGGATGCCATTCTGACCTTTTTGTGTGGCGAATTTTTGTTTCAACAGTTCCCCCATTCCCCGGAGGGAGATCTCACCATTCTCAGGGCCTCGTTAGTGGACAGAACTCAACTGGCAGAGTTTGCAAAACTACTGAGCCTGGGCCGGCAGCTGCGCCTCAGCCGAGGCATTGAATACAGTGGTGGACGCACTAACCCCCGGCTGCTCAGCAGTGCATTCGAAGCGTTGATTGGGGCTTATTACCTGGATCAGAATTGCGATATTGAAGTCGTCAGGCAATACCTGCTGCCGTTTTTTCGCCAGGGGCTGGTCCGTCAAACCGCCAGTGGGGGAAATCTCAACGTTAAAAGTAAGCTACAGGAATGGGCTCTGGCTAATCAGGGCATGATTCCGGAATACGCCATCGTGTCTGAAGCTGGCCCCGACCATGCCAAGCAGTTCACCGCTGAGGTGCGCATTGCTGGAAAAGTCTACGGTCAGGGCCAGGGACGCAGTAAACAGGCCGCCGAAAAAGTGGCGGCCCGGTCGGCCCTGCTGACCCTGGGGGAGTTGCCCGCAGATCCTCATTCTTCAGAATAGGCATTGCCGTGGTGAACCCACCCCTAACCCTCCCAGGAGGGGATAGCGCAGCGGTAGACCAGGTCTTACCCATCAGCAGGGTGAACCCACCCCTGCCCCTCCCAGGAGGGGATAGCGCAGCGGTAGACCAGGTCTTACCCATCAGCAGGGTGAACCCACCCCTGCCCCTCCCAGGAGGGGATAGTTCTGGGCGTGATTCGGTACAGCACATGGCGGCGCAGCCAGTGTCCCGGCGGTAGGCGGGGATGGTCAAAATCATCGGTCTCATTGTGGGTCATGCCAAGCCGTTCCATCACGGCGATGGAGGGGCGATTCACCGTTGCGGTAAACGACACGATTTCGGGCAAACCCAGCATCTGAAATCCGTAACTGAGGGCTTGCTTTGCTCCTTCCGTGGCATATCCTTTGCCCCAAAAGGCCGGGGCCAACCGCCATCCGATTTCTACCGTAGGGGTGAAATGGGCTTGAAAAGAAGGAATGTTGAGACCAATAAACCCGATAAAAGCACCCGTGACTTTTTCTTCCACCGCCCAGAGGCCAAAGCCGTGGGTGCGGTGGTGGGCTTCTAGGGCATCTAACAAAACGTCAGACTCCGCCTGGGAAAGGGTTGCCGGAAAATAGCGCATGACCTGTGGATTGGCGTTGAGTTGGGCCAGGGGAACGCGGTCAGAAGCCTCCCAGGTTCTGAGAATGAGTCGTTCGGTTTGCAACACTATGGCGCTTTACTCCTCCAGCCGGTAGCCAAAATCCTCCAGGCGACTGCGGGACTGCCGCCATTTGGGCACGACCTTCACAAACATTTCCAGGTAAACCTGCCCCATCACCAGCTTTTGAATTTGCTCTCGGGCGGCGGTGCCAATGGTCTTTAACATGCTGCCCTTTTTGCCGATCAGGATGCCCTTCTGGGAGTCTCGTTCTACGTGAATGGTGGCCAGAATGCGGGTGATTTTGGCGTCTTCTTCGACCCGATCGATGGCAATGGCGACGGAGTGGGGTACCTCCTCCCGCGTGTGGGCGAGGATTTGCTCTCGAATCAGCTCGCCCATGATGAACCGCTCGGGCTGGTCGGTCACCAGGTCAGGGGGATAGTAGTACGGACCCGGCTCCAGTTTATGGATCAGGGCTTGCAGGAGACCATCCAGGTTCGCTTCCGTGAGGGCTGAGAACTTGACCAGGGGCCAACCGTGGGCATTGGCCAGGGTTTGATAGCTGGCTTCGATGGCGGCGGCATCGGCCTCGGGCTGCTGGTCGATTTTGTTCATCCCCAGGACGACCGGCACCTGGCTTTTGGCTAAAAGTTCCACGATGAACTGATCCCCTCGTCCTGCCGGGACGGCTCCATCTACAACAAACAGGGTGACATCCACAGACTCAATGGCCATGCGGGCATTTTTGACCAGAATTTTCCCCAGCTCGTGGTGGGGCTTATGGATGCCGGGGGTATCGACAAAAATAATTTGAGCCTGGTCGTTGGAGAGGATGCCCCGCAGCCGGTTACGGGTGGTCTGGGCAATGGGGGAAGTAATGGCCACCTTCTGGCCGATCAGGGCATTCATTAAGGTGGACTTGCCAACATTAGGACGTCCCACAATGCCCACAAACCCTGAGCGAAAGCCTTCTGGCGCAGTGGGGATGGCGTTAAAGCTGACCGGATCGAACGTATCCACCATGATTAATGCCCGCTCACGTGAACCACCACTTCACGGGATGAGCCCCGAGCCCGATGTTCCCACAGGTAAATGCCCTGCCAGGTACCCAGGGCCAGGCGACCCTCCATCACGGGGATGTTTTCCGACGTGTGGGTCAGGGCGGTGCGGATATGGGCGGGCATATCGTCCGGGCCTTCGGTGCTGTGGACGTAGTGATTGCCTTCGGGCACCAGCTTGGCAAAGTAATTTTCCAGATCCACTAATACGTCTGGGTCAGCATTCTCCTGAATAATCAGGCTGGCGGAGGTGTGGCGCAAAAATACCGTACATAGCCCGGTACGAATGCCCGACTCCCGCACCACATCCTGCACCTGGTGAGTGAAGCGCTGCAGGGACTTACCCCGCGACTGCAGGCGAAGCACCTGTTGATAATGGCGGGTGACGGTGGTACCGGAAGTCATACGCAAAGCCTTTGTGAGATCTGCCTGGTTTAGGGACGCCCTGGACACCAGGAGACGACTTCTCCGCTGCCAGAACGACGCATGAACCGTTCTTTATTGTGTCAGAAATATTGTGTCAGAAAATTCCCGTTGCTGTCTGATCGTCAGGAAGATTTTCCGGCGAGGGAGCATCGAAATCATCCGGAACGGTGAACTCCCCTGCACATAAACCAAATGGTCGCAATTGCTTACTATTGGCAACAGGTTTAAGTTCAGCGATTGGCTTGTTAGCTCTAAAAATGACAAGCGTCTCGCCTGCCTCTACTTGATTCAGATACTTGAGAGGATCGCGCTGAATATCATCAACCGTTACATTGTTCATAGACTAATCCGGTAACACCTGTCTTTCTTCCACATCTAGCTCCTTAGACTTCACCCTGGTTGCCTGACAAAACTTCTCAACCAAATCCCTGAAAGCCCACCCTCCGGGAAAAGCAAGCTACACCCTAGCCCTCACCCCTCGGGAGAGGGAACTGGAAGGATTGATCGGCTCCCCACTCTTCGAGAAGCAAGCTACGCCCTCTGGGAGAGGTGTTGGGGGTGAGGGCGTACAACTTTTGTCAGTCAATAAGGACTTCACCATACTGTTTGAGAGTTTCTAAAACCGGAGAAAGTTCTTGCTCCAGCTCAGCATCCCAAAATGCGTTTCTGTCGGAAAATATTGATTTAAATTGATCATCGAAATACGCAAATTTGTACACTTCATCAAACTCCTCAAGTTGAATCAAATCTGAATTTCAGAGGAGAGAAATAAAACTTTATCAGCATCACCGATTAGCGGTAATGAAAGGTGATAAGTGAAACGAGGCGATACGAACGCAACAACTCGTCTTTTGTGAAACGTTAAATAGATACAGTCTATACCTCCCAGCAGCTTTTCCCATGCTTCCAGCACTCTAGCAGAAAATGCTCAGGCTACTGCCCCACCGAGCACTAAGTAGCCCAACAAATGAATTAGCATCAAGAAAACTTCCCTACCTGCCCATGCCTCAACTCAAAGGCCCCGATGCTCCCTTTTGGCGTAGAGCCCCCAAGCTGATTCTGCGCCCGCTGGATTACGTGGAAGACTACCGGCAGCAATACGGCGATGTATTCCGCGTCGGTAAAGCCGAACCACCGATGGTTTACATCGCTGACCCGGACGTAATTCGGGGCATTTTTCAAGCCGACCCGTCCCAGTTTCAGATTCCTTCCCAGGGGGTGGGGGGCATTCTGTCGGCTTTGCTGGGAGAGCATTCCATGCTGCTGCTGGATGGAGAGCGCCACCGCCGCCATCGGCGGTTACTGATGCCGCCCTTCCACGGAGAGCGCATGCGGGCCTATGGTCAGCTGATCTGCACGACCGCCGAGCAGGTGATTGGAGAGTGGCAGGTCAATCGTTCCTTTAAGGTGCGACAACCCATGCAGGAGATTACCCTGCGGGTGATTTTGAAGGCGGTTTTCGGCCTGAAAAATGGCCCTCGCTATGACGAATTGCGGCAACTGCTGAGCACCATGCTGGAGAACCTGGGTACTCCCCTCAGCGGCTTTTTCATATTTTTTGATGCCCTGCAGAAGGATTGGGGACCCTGGAGCCCCTGGGGGCGCTTTGTGCGGATGAAGGCCAAGGTCGATGAGCTGATTTATGGGGAGATTCAGGATAGGCGCGATCGCAACGATTTCTCAGGCGACGACATGCTCACCCTGATGATGACCGCCCGCGATGACCAGGGCAATCCCCTCAGTGATGAAGAACTCCACGATGAGCTGGTAACGCTGCTGATTGCCGGGCACGAAACCACCGCATCGGCCCTATCCTGGGCGCTGTACTGGATACATGCCCTGCCCGAGGTGGAAGACAAACTGCGCTACGAACTGGATAGCCTGGGGGATAATCCAGAACCGTTGGAAATCGTCAATCTTCCCTATCTAACCGCCGTTTGCCAGGAAACCCTGCGAATTTATCCGGTGGCTCCAACCACGGGCATTCGCATCCTGCGTGACCCCATGACGGTTCAGGATTACGAATTTCCAGAAGGAACGGTGCTATTTCCCAGCATTTACCTGGTGCATCATTCCGAAGCACTCTATCCCGAATCGAAGCATTTTAAGCCGGAGCGGTTCTTAGAGCGGCAGTTTTCCCCCTACGAGTTTCTGCCCTTTGGGGGCGGGCACCGCAGCTGCATTGGCATGGCCTTCGCCATGATGGAAATGAAGCTGGTGCTGGCAACTATTCTGCAGCAGTGGCGGCTTGAGTTGGTGAATCAGAAGCCCCTCCAGCCAGTGCGGCGAGGGCTGACGGTGGCCCCGCCAAGTGGCTTGAGGTTGAAAGCGATTGATCACTGAAAGTAGAAGACGGAGAATGCATCCTACATGGGTTCAGGAGAACGTCCGACAGTAACCATTAGAGCTACATCCCCTCCTCGGAGGGGTGCCCCAAGGGCGGGGTGGGTCAACTCTGCAACCGCAGATATTCTATTTTAATTGGATAAACTGGCTTAAGGCTAGGACTAACCCACCCAACCTATCCACGAGGGGATGGGGACAGCGGATTCTCAGTGGGTTCAACTTATCTCGAACCCAGACGAAACTCATCAAACTTAACCACTTCTGAACCGGGTTTGCGGGTATCGAAGTAGTAGCTACTGACGGTGCCCGTACCCGTATCCAGAATGCTAAAGGCGGTGATGTCATTGCTTGCAATGTAGGGCAGGGGTTGACCGCTTTCGTTTTGCAGAGGAGCGATAGTGGGCATCATCGGTTCCAAACCGTTGGGATCTCCCTGGGCCACATAGTAGGGCGGGTTGAAGCCTGCCAGTTCGTCAGTGCCCTCGGCAGGGGGCACCGGACGGGAATCCTCTTTCCAGTAGGCTCCGTAGGAATTGCCGACGTTGGAAGTCTCTAGATAGTGAGTGCCGTTGGGGGCCTGGAAGCGATTCCATAAATGGGAGTGGCCGTATAGGACCAAGTCTACTCCCGCTTGTTCTAACAAGGGCACCAGGTCACGGGCAATGTAGTCGTCTTCTAAGGGATACTCGTACCGCACGGCTTTAAGACTGCCGTCCTCTGCACGGTCATACTGGACGACGGGATTGGTGAAGGCAGGTACGATGTTATCCCCCAGGGTATGCGGGGGATGGTGGAGCATCACCACTTTGTATTTGGCATTGCGAAATTCATCGCTGGCCAGTTCCCGCTCAAGCCACTGGTACTGCAGGCTGCCTCGTTCAATCGGCTCAAAAATATGCTGACCATAGCCCCAGTTCTGGGGCGTATTCAGATCGGCTTCCCGTTCTCGGTAACGCCCCCGGGCCATGGGGCCGAGGGCAGGAGCCCGCCAGATTTGAGTAACATACAGGGATACCAGACGAATATCCCCCAGGGTAATGGCGTAATAGCGGCAGGTTTCTTCGGGCCGGTCGGGGTTGGGAACCTGGCTGAGGGGCAGGGAAAACAGCTCCTCGTAGGTGTCTGAGTTGAATGAGTTGTTGATGACCCACTGGCGACGAAGGTTGTCATCATCGCTGGGGTTAAACAGGGCAGCCTGGGCATTGTACATCTTCACCGCTTCTGCCCTGGGGATGGGGTCATTGAACTGATCATTCAACGGAGCCGTTTGAGAAAAGCGACCCATCACTTCGTGGTTGCCCAGGGCCGGAAATAGGGGGGCGTGTTGAATCAGCTCCCCTCCCTGATAGCGAACGGTTTGGCCATTTCGTTCCAGGGCATAGTCTCCTAACCCCTGGAGACAGGGAAAGAAAGCACACCCGCGGCTATCGTCGAACCATTCCGAGGCTCGATCTGGAATATTGACCAGATCTCCCGCGAGAAACACGGCATCCACCTGCCCGATGGTTTCCTGCACCTTCTGCAGGTTGGCTGCCGTCATTGGCATACTCTGGTGGTCGGAGGTGAGCAACACCTTCGTCGGCTGACCGGCTTGAGGCGCGGGGGCCAGGGTAAAAATGCGGCTTTCGATTGGGGTGCCATCGTCTGCCTGGCTGGTGACCTGGTAGGGCACGCGCTGCCCCGGGGTAAGTCCCGCAACGATGGCTTCGTGCCGCCAGATGGGGCGAGGCACCGAGAGTTTCAACTCTTGAAAATTGGGGTGATTAATCTGAGATTTTTCATCCTCTCGGGTGCGGCTGAGGCGGGTTGTAACGGCATCGGCCTGATTGGGCAAATTGCCGGCGGCATTCTCTGGGGTTTGCCCTGGCTGCCCCCAGCTAACGGTATGCCCCTGGCCCTGAAATTCGGTAAACCAGACCACCCGCACAGAATCAGCGGTAGGAAACTGCAAAAACGGATCGGTCAATAACTGGCTAGACACAACAGCCTGCCCCCCCTGAGGAAACAACGACGAAACACGAGGCTCAAGAATAATTAACAATGCTGCGGTTAAAACTAAAAGAACGCCCGATACAAGCAGTGTCAGATCTTCTTTGCGCATTACCTCTAGCCATCCTTGGTAGAAGACCTTTTGCCTAGACCCATGGTAATTTGCGACGATTACAAAATTGTCTGTTCGTCGCTAACAAACATAAAAAAATGTGCCACCTTAGAGAGGCTGAATGGGTTAGGGCCTATTGCCCGAGGTGAACCTCATGGCACTTCCTCAGTATCCTAAAATGTCGCGGTGGTTACCCTGGCTCCAAGGAGGCGGCTTATTTGTGGCTATTTCTCTGGGGCTACACTGGGCCGTGTTGCAAATTCCCATTGCTGAAGAGGCTGCCGTGGAAGACATGACCCCGGAGGTTTCTGCTTCAGGAATACCGGCTGAAACCATTGATGTGGTTCGGTTGCCAGCTTCACCGCCAGAACCAGAACCCCAGCCAAGTCCAACTCCATCTCCGGTCGCTCAACTCCAGCCAATTCCCCAAACGGCACAGGCTCCTGCCAGGACGGCCCAGCCCCAACTGCCCCAACCTCAACCCACCCCACCGCCAGAACCCGTCTCCCAGCCCTCGCCCGAACCAGAACTTGCCCCGGAACCCGACCTCGCACCGGACCCTTCTCCTACACCAACGCCAGAACCCTCTCCGGAACCGACACCGATGACATTGGATGATCGGTTGCAAACCTTTGCGGAGTATCAGCCCAACCGTCGAGGAAAGTCTCTGGCGACTGAAACCAATGAGTTTATGGATTGGTACTTATCCCAAACCTGGGAGGGGTTTGAAAATCCACCCTTACCCAGTCCTAAAAATTTAGCCGCCCTGGTGGTTGAATATCCTTTGAATCAATGCCTGACTCCTGCCCCCACCGATGGTCAGTTAGAGGTCATTGTGAATGATGATGGCACCCTGGCACGGGAGCCCAGAGTCCTGGGCAGTACTGGCTATGATGTGCTGGATGACAAGGCAGTCGAAAATACAGGTCAGTATGAGTTTCCTGCCCAGGAAGGGCGCGGCGAACCTGTCCCTACGGTGTACTGGCTGCCGGTGGAAGTCACCTATGATGCTGCCACCTGTACCCCTTAGCATCAAAATTTTCCCTGTCCACGCTGCTACTGCGCAGCCAAACCTCTATTAAAGCTGCTAGGAAGGAAGTAGCTGTCAAAGGTATTGCTTCTGATGATCTCAGCGATTCCCATCAGCCAATCTCTGTCCGCTGGCTCGGTCGCAACCATTCCCGCGACCTGGCCAGAATATGAGGAAACACATACAGCCCGGCCAGCACCAGATACAGCAGCACAATGCCCCGAAACGGCACCGCAAACACGCCCCTGGCAATCAGCACCGCCAGCACCACATCCCCCATCAGCAGCACGAAAAGGGGCACAATCTTGGCCGAAAGGACCTCCCAGCTGTTAGCGGGAGTCATCAACAACTGCTACAGCGTGCCGGTATCAATAAAAACCTGCACCCTGGCGGTATCTCCCCGGTTCAACTGCCGATTGAAATCGGGCGGAATAATCAACCCCGTTGTTAGTCGTCCAGTTTCGACCTGCCTGACCAGTTCCTTTTCGTCAATCCCCTGATACTGCACTTCGAAAATATCGTTTGCCGTGAGGGATTGGACCAGTTCCCGGCTCTCGTAGGTGTTGGCGTAATCCACTACTCCCAGAGCAAGTTGATCTACATCGGGACTGAGGGCAAAGCCAAAGATGAGAAGCTGGACAGTAGGTGGAAACAGCAGCAAAAAAATGAGCTGTCTATTGTGAAGGATCTGGTTAATTTCCTTCACCGTAATGGCCCAAAAGCGACTTTCCAGAAAACGAGATAGCAGTTTCATCCTGGTAATTTTAGGGTGAACCTTGGCTGAAATCCTCAAGGTTGGAGGCGCACTCACAAAAGAGATAGTTTAGCTGTCCCAGGATGGCCTCAATCCCACTGATGGAAAACATTAAGGTTTCCCAAACCTGTTTATCAGTAGCCAGTTTGTAAAACTTCCACCCTTCGCCATTGGTAACGATGCCAAAAACATCAAAACTTCTGCCCAGCTCTTGATTGTTCCACTGACAGGCCAGCATCTCCACCAGACATTGAGCTAAGCCCTGTTCAAAGTCATCCTTTTTAGCTTCAATCACACAAAGAAAAGGGGCCTCGAAGTAACCCTTATTTTCTGTCATCAAATAATCAGCCGCTCCATGGGCAAAGGGTGCTTCAAAAGCAGCTCCTTTCCACATTTTGAGCGTTTCAAAGCCTTGAACTGCTTCCAACAAAATGGCGTCAATCAGCAGCTTTTTTCCTTCCTCGGAACGCTGCAGGTCAAACGCCCGTAATCGCTGCATGTGGACTTCAAAAGCTTCTGTGGGGGTGATAGGGATAAAGTCAATTTTCCAGGGAATGAGGTTGTCTATCCCCAATTGCTTGTAAGCTTCCGCCAGGGTGAATTTAGAAAAGGCTTTTCTGCGGGGAGTATCAACAGCCATAGCGGACTTTGCCTCAATCCTTTAACTGCATTCTACTGAGTAATCGACGGGCAATATTGAACAACACAAACCCGATCACAAAAATCATCACCACCGTCCACCATACCCCCGGCCAACCGATACCCCGCACAAAGGCATCGCGGCTCAGTTCGATGTAGTAGCGGGCAGGCACAATGTTGGAAATCAGCGATAAAGGAAATGGGATGTTGTCCAGTGGATAGATAAAACCAGATAGTAGCAGTGCCGTCAGGAACCCGATCAGCGCAACCCCCTGTACTGCCGCATTCTGGGTGTTAGCCCTGACTCCTACAAAAAGGCCGAACATCACCGCTGCCGCCAGAAAAATCAGAGTCCCCAGGATGAAGGGAGTCGGGTCGCCAGCGAACCGGAGGCCAAAGATGAACACTCCCAAACCTACGACTACCAGCGCTTCGGCAATCCCCACGAGCCAGTAGGCTAGCTCTTTCCCCAACAGTAGTTCTTCCGCCGAAAGGTCCGAAGCGTAAACCTGGATGATGGTGCCTCGCTCCTTCTCCCGCACCATGGCAATCGCCGCCAGCAGGGAAGGAAAGATCCACAACACCACCCCAAACACCCCCGGCACAATGTAAAGAAATTCCTCCCGTCCCGGATTGAACCACAGCCGCACGTCAGCTTCTATCGGAGGAGACTGACGCACCAGGCCAGAGGATTGGTTAAAGGCTGTGGTCGTTGCGCGAATGGAGTTCTGCACAAAGCGGGCGTTGTTAGCATCCGTACCGTCGATTAAGACCTGCACTGCTACAGGTTCTCCCCGTGTTATTTGCCGCTCAAAGTCTGGCGGAATGATGATGACGGCCCGTGCTTTGCCTGCATCAATGGCTTCCTCTGGAGGCTGATTCAGCGACCAGGGCACCGGCTGGAACTTGTTTGTAGCAAAAATCTGCTCTATGTAGGCTCGACTGCGAGAGCTGATGTCCAGATCCTGAATCACGATGGGGATGTTTTTGCTTTCTAACCGAATGGCAAATCCGAAGATGAAGAGGGTCAGCAAGGGCAGCACGATGGCCAGGGCTACGGTCAGGCGATCGCGCCACAACTGATTCAGCTCTTTCGTTGCCTGGGCCAGAATTCGCTTCATAGCAGGAAACACGCTTCCTGACCCAGCCTATCGACTCCCCATAGCCAATTCAACTTTTCGCAACAAGGCTACGCAACTGGTGAAGATCCTGGGGTTCTTCAATCAACTGTGAATTCTGATTTATTCCAAGCTAGAACCCTGGGATCTCGGCAACCGTACAAATACACTAAAATTTGAGAAAGGAGCTGAGGTAAAGGCATGGTACGAACCCCGGCAAAGTCCATTTCCCTGGAGGAGTTTCTGAAACTACCAGAAACCAAGCCCGCTAGCGAATACATCAACGGACAAATTGTTCAAAAACCCATGCCCCAGGGACAGCACAGCACTATTCAGGGAGAGCTGGTAACTGTTATAAATGCAGCTACTAAAGCTAATCGGATTGCGTGGGCATTTCCTGAACTCCGTTGCACTTTTGGCGGTAGGTCTATCGTTCCTGATGTTGCGGTCTTTCGCTGGGACCGTCTGCCCGTTAATGACGATGGCACTATCGCGAACGTTTTCAACGCCCATCCCGATTGGACCATCGAAATTCTCAGTCCAGAACAGTCCTCAACCCGTGTAGTCAGCAACATTCTTCACTGCATTGATCATGGTTGCCAGTTGGGCTGGTTGATTGACCCTGATGAGCAATTGGTTCAGATTTACTCGGCTGAAAAGCACCTCAGTTCTTTAGAAAATCTTGAAGAATTGCTGCCAATTCCTGATTTTGTTGAGGATTTGCGAATAACTGTTGGTCAACTCTTTGGTTGGCTGAGGGTTCAGTAGCGAAGTCTCGGATCAGGCATGTCTCCTAAACTTTTTCAGAATACCAGGGCAACCAGTCTTCGGTCAGGGCTTCTGCCAGAGTGAAAACTGGTTTTTCAGGGACTGTGGGCGTATCCAGACCACTGGCTTTCAGGAAAAGTTTGCGTCCGTTTTGGTACTCCTCCACAAAAATTTCCTGCAGATATTGATGCAGGCTGGGGCTTTCTTTTAATCGTTTTTGGATTTGCAAACGAAAATTAGAGATCTCAACATCCCAACCTCTAAAGCATTTTTCTCGTTCGGCTTCCCAGTACTTGACCTTGAGGAGATGTTCACACAGCCGCATTAGATAGCCGGATAGCTGGTGCTTCTCGCTTCTGCCCAAGTCTTCAATCTCCTCAATTAAGTTTTCTAAGTCAAGGGCACTGAAATTTCTTTCCTGTAACTGTTTGGCCACCTGTTCCAGCCAGAGGTAGTAGTCCTTCCCATAAAGGGAGGTTGTGGCATTGTCAGCTAGGGTCATGGTTTAAATCGGGAAGTTGAGTATAGGGATGTGGTTCTAGTTTAGAGGATGCCTCAAAAGCACAAAACAGCCGGGAGAAGGTTCTCGCGACTGTTTTGATGTTTTTCCAGGAAGTCCTCATAGCTGGTGGGCAGTGCCCACCCTACGGAACTTACAGAGGTCTAAGGTTGGTGGGCAATGCCCCACCTACGCCTTAGTAGCGGTAGGTGCTGGCACCGGGCTTATGCACGATGAAGCTAGCTACCTGGCACTGCTTCACGTTGTCGAAACCGACCACGCGGATAAAGCAGTCAGAGTACTCAGACCGGCAAGCCTGAACTTCGCTCAGCACTTCCTGGGTGCTGGTGGCGTTAAACAGGGGGAGCTTCCACATGGTCCAGTAGTAGGCTTCGGGGTCAGAAGTCTCGTTAAATTCAACGGCAGGGAAGTAGCCCATCTTGAGAATGTAGGAGATCTGACGCTCGATCTGAGCATCGGTTAACGGGGGCAGATAGGAAAGGGTTTCGTAACGACGCTCTTTTGGCAGAGTTTTCATGGTTCCTCGTTGGATTAACTAATCTACAGCCGGCCACAGCCGACAATATTTACACTCAAGAAACGGCGGAATTGTCGATCGTTATCCGCAAAACCTGGCATTACTCAGAAGATGTCTCAGGGTCAGCCGCCGCTTCCTGGGGAACATCAGATTCCCCTTCTGCCGAAGACTGAGCCACCCCAAGCTGGGTAATGCGCTCTAAATGCTGGCGACGGTGTTCCATATTGGCCTGCTGGATGCCTGTCAAGACCATTTCTGGCAAAAACTCGCAGATCTCCTCTGCGATATGCTGCCTGACGGTCATAATTCGCATGGCCAGCTCAGCATTCTCTTCCAAAAGCGCATTCAGGTAGGCTTCACCATCCTGCAGGGCTTCCTTGGTTGAAAAGGTGTTGAGCCAATAGGCATGGGCGGGGTTGGTTTCCCTCAGCTGGTTCAGTACCGTTTTCACAGCCTGAAATGTCACATAGCTAGTGAGCACCTTAGCGGCGTCTTTAGCTGACTTTTTGAGGTCCATCAGTGTTTCCCAACGGTTGACATAGACCCCGCCTGGGGGCGGTCGGTAGACCTGAATCTAAGCCCGAACCTCATTAAGTTTCGGTAACTTATGCAGCATTCTCGTAACTTTTTAAGCAGCTACACTGCCTTGGTCTAGCCAACCTGCTCCAGCCCGTCGCTGAGGTACCGGAGTACCTCACAGCTTGTTTAGATGGTGTCAACGGTGTCGAATTCGAACTTGATTTCTTTCCACAGTTCACAAGCGGCTGCCAGTTCAGGAGACCACTTCGCGGCTTCGCGGATGATGTCGCCACCTTCACGAGCCAGGTCGCGGCCTTCGTTACGGGCCTGAACACAGGCTTCCAGAGCAACCCGGTTGGCGGTTGCGCCAGGAGCGTTACCCCAGGGGTGACCCAGAGTACCACCGCCGAACTGCAGTACAGAGTCGTCGCCGAAGATTTCTACCAGGGCAGGCATGTGCCATACGTGGATACCACCGGAAGCCACAGCCATAACGCCGCCCATGGAAGCCCAGTCTTGAGTGAAGTACACACCGCGAGACTTGTCTTGCTCGATGTAGTTTTCCCGCAGCAGGTCGACAAAGCCCAGGGTACCGGCACGGTCACCTTCAAGCTTGCCTACCACAGTACCGGTGTGGATGTGGTCACCACCGGACATACGCAGACATTTGGCCAGAACCCGGAAGTGGATACCGTGGTTCTTCTGACGGTCGATTACGGCGTGCATGGCCCGGTGAATGTGCAGCAGCATGCCGTTGTCGCGACACCAGTGGGACAGGGTGGTGTTGGCGGTAAAACCACCGGTCAGGAAGTCGTGCATGATGATGGGCATTTCGAGTTCTTTGGCGTACTCGGCCCGCTTCAGCATTTCTTCGCAGGTGGCAGCGGTCACGTTCAGGTAGTGACCCTTGATTTCACCGGTTTCAGCCTGCGCCTTATGGATAGCATCCGCTACGAACAGGAAGCGATCGCGCCACCGCTGGAAAGGCTGGGAGTTGATGTTCTCGTCGTCTTTAGTGAAGTCGAGACCGCCGCGCAGACACTCGTAAACGGCCCGGCCATAGTTCTTCGCAGACAGACCCAGCTTGGGCTTAATGGTACAGCCCAGCAGAGGACGACCATACTTGTTCAAGCGGTCACGCTCAACCTGAATCCCGTGGGGAGGTCCCTGGAAGGTCTTGAGGTAGGCAACGGGGACGCGCAGGTCTTCTAAGCGCAGAGCACGCAGAGCCTTAAAGCCAAACACGTTACCAACCAGAGAGGTCAGCAGGTTGGTGACAGAGCCTTCCTCGAACAGGTCGAGGGGATAGGCCACATAGGCGATGTACTGATTATCTTCGCCGGGAACGGGCTCGAAATCGTAGCAACGGCCCTTGTAGCGGTCCATGTCGGTCAGCAGGTCAGTCCACACGGTCGTCCAGGTACCGGTAGATGATTCTGCTGCCACCGCAGCGGCGCACTCTTCAGGAGGTACACCGGGCTGGGGGGTCATCCGGAATGCCGCCAGAATGTCGGTATCTTTGGGGGTGTAATCAGGGGTGTAGTAGGTTAGCTTGTAATCCTTTACCCCGGCGCTGTAACCAGCTTTTGACTGAGTCTTTGTCTGAGAGTAAGACATATCTCCCTTCCTGTGAATTTAAGAAATTCCTCGAGCGAACCTCTACGGCCCGGCTAAGAGCCAGTCAGCTTCTCCAAACTGGAGTAAACCCGTGCCCAGCCAAAGTGCCTGTCAGATGTCCACGAATTTGAGGCGACAGAAAACAGAGCAACTCCCGAAAATGTTGCTCCGCAAGCACTTTAGGTATTTGTTCTTTACCTCATGCTCTAGCATACTACCAGCGATTGGATAAGTTTAATTTTGGAAGTTCTGTATACATTCATAACTTTTAGTTATAAGCAAATTTAACCAAAGTGATCCTTTCTCAAGTTCCTTAAATATCCCCTCGTCAGATGGAACTCAAGGTGATAGATGCGAGAGGAAATTCAGAGGAGGGGCAGGGTACAGGGTGCAAGGTACAAGGGGGGAGGGGGTTAGGGGAGAAGGGGGAGGCTGAAGATACGGCACCTTGAACCCTACACCTTGCACCCGCATTGCCTGGCCCCTCCCACAGGAACTGACCGGTAGGAGATAAGTCCGGCAGGAATAAGTTCTGAGAAAGTGCCGCCAGATCAAGACTTTGTCGATATACTGTGACCCTCAGAAGGGCACCAAATGCCAGCTGTGGGGAGGATGCTACAGTGTTGAGCCTATTTTTCATGTCATCGTTGCTGGGGATGCCCCAGGAGACGCCACCTATGACGCCATCTATGACGCCATCTATTGCGAAGCAAGCTGCGCCTGTGGATGCTGCCGTGGCGAGTCCGGTTTCTTCCCAGATGGGTGGGTTAGCCCAGGCCCCTGCTACCAGCGACTATCGCGTGACCGATTTGGTGCAGGACTTTACTGGCAGCCTTTGGGTCGGGTCCTGGGCGGGGTTAGCCCGTGTCAATCCAGAAACGGGACGTATTTTGACGCGGGTGCCCATTCCCAGTCGCACGATTGAGTCTCTGGCGCAGGACCGGGTAGGGCGGATCTGGATTGGCACATTTGATGGTCTGGTGAGGGTTGACCCCAGAACCGATGAAATCACGGCTCAAACTTTTAGGCTGCCTTCGAACCGGGTTTTGGCCCTGGCTTTGGATGGGCGAGGCTTTCTGTGGGCGGGTACCGATCGTGGGCTGGTGATGCTCAGCCCTGATCAGGGACTAATTATGACGACGGTGCAGGACTTGCCCGGAGTTAGTGCCAATGCCATGGCGGTTGATCGGCAAAATAATCTCTGGGTGGGCACCCTGAACGGTTTAGTCAAGGTCGATACGGCCAGCGCCTTTCCCACCATGCGAATTTCTGACCTGCCGGGGCAGACGGTTCAGTCTGTAACGCTGGGTCCCCGTGGAGACCTCTGGTTAGGAACGCCCGCTGGTTTACTGGTGGTAGATCCCGTCTTTGGCGATCTGGTGCGCTCTGTAACGGCTATGCGAGGCAGAAACGTGCGCACTGTGGAGTTTGATCAGGAGGGCAGTGTTTGGGTGGGCACCAACCAGGGGTTATTCAGGCTGAATCCCCTGAATGGTCAGCTGCTGGGACAGGTTCCCAGCCTGCCTTCGAGTCGCATTTTGTCTATTTCTCCAGATACCGGCAACAAAATCTGGGTTGGCACCAGCGAGGGGCTGGGCTGGGTCAGCCAGACCACCGGGGAAGGCCATGCCCATCTGGGCTTCGTTAGCCCCGGCGTACGTGAGGCGCGAGGTTTCTAGCCGGCGACATCATCCACAGGATTTGGTGTTGGGGATGGAAAAATGCCCAAATTCTCGAGTTTTTTACTTTTGGGCTTTAGCTTAAGAAATACGAAAGACCGAAACGTCCTAGGACAACGCTCACATTCACGTTCCTTAACTCGATCAGCTGTCTTTCATCCATTTTCCATAGGTCACGAGGCATGTGCAGCTTCTCCGAGGGGTTGTTATTATGTGTTCTCAGTTCACCTTTGGAAGTCGTGATGATGTCGACAGCTGATCTTTTTGTGTCTGTTTGAGCATTCAATGCAGCAGTTTTACCCGGTGAGGCTCGGTTTAGCCCTGAAAGTAAGGTCGCTCTGAATGCTCTCTGCGCCTCGCCAGCTTCAAAACCACTGCATCTGGATATGCCGTCGCCCAAAACTACAGGAATCGTCATGAACTTCATTCCTCTGCTTAAAGAGCTCAAAGACTTGAGCCAGAAAAGCCCATGGTCACGCTGGTGGCTGGTTACGGCTATTCAAGCTGTGGCTTCTCTAATTGCCGCTCCCTTAGCCATAGGGCTACTGTCGCAATTGCCTTAAGGCCAGGCATATAGAGCGCATTGTTCGGCTCAGACTTTATCCCCTCAGTGTCTGAGTGCTTGATGTCTGAGTGATCAGTGTCTGAGTGATCTAGTCAAAGCATGGTTAAAGGCTTGACGACCTCTAAGCTTCTTCTCCCATGGAGGCGGCTTCGATAAAGATGCGGTTCACTTCTCCGTGGGTAGTGCGAATGCTTTTTTCGATGCGCCGCACAGCGGCCTCAATGTCATCGGCGGATAGCTCGTTATGAAATTCAATATTCATGGCCAGCAGTACATCTTTGGGGCCGAGATGCAGGGTGATCGGTGGTCCCATGTCGGATACGGCCTCGTCTGACTTGACAATGGTTTTGATGCTCTCCCGCACTACCTTAGAGGCGCTTTCGCCCACCAGTAGCCCTTTCGTTTCAGCGACCAGCAGAATTGCCACCACGGTCAACAAAACGCCAATCACGATGGAAGCGATGCCGTCGTAGAGAGTATTGTGGAAGACCTGGGTGAGTACGACTCCGGTAAAGGCGATCGCAATGCCTACCAGGGCCGCCGCATCTTCCACAATCACCATGAAGGAACTGGGGTCTTTGCTATCGCGAATGGCCTGCCACAGGCTGATGCCCTCTTTGCGGGGGTAGGTCTTGTTGAATTGACGAATCGAGATAACCAGAGCAGTGCCTTCAAAAAGTGCCGCAATCCCCAGCACAACGTAGCTAATCAGAGCATTGCCGCCCATTTCAGGGTTCTCAAAGCTGTCAATGCCCTCGTAAATGGAAAATCCACCCCCCAGGGCAAAAATCAACACGGCCACCATCAGCGACCAGAAGTAGAGTTCCTGGCTGCGTCCCAGGGGAAACTGATCATCTGCGGCAATATCGCTTTGCCGGATGCCGTAGAGCAGCAACAACTCATTCACAGAGTCCACCACCGAATGGACCCCTTCCGATAGCATGGCCGAACTGCCGCTAATGGCTGCCCCAACAAACTTGGCAATGCCAATGGCGACATTGGCTCCTAAAGCGGCATAAATGGAAACTTTGGATGACTCGGCACTGGCCATAGTTTTGCGCCCTGAATACTCTCTGGGCACATTGTAAGGGCGAAGCTCCCCCAGCCAGAATTCTGTAGGATAAGTCTGACGCTGCTACAACTATGGCGAGTAGGCAAGCATGGCCAAATTTCTCCACATCGCGGATATTCATTTGGGCTTTGACCGATACAACAGCCCAGAACGCACCAAGGATTTCTTTCGGGCCTTTCAAACCACCCTTGAGCAATACGCTCTAGAGGCATCGGTGGATTTTGTGTTGATTGCCGGTGACCTCTTCGAGCATCGCAATATTATGCCTGCAACCCTGAACCAGGCCCAGGTGTGCCTCCAGGTTCTGCAGGAGGAAGGCATTCCCGTCCTGGCCATTGAAGGCAACCATGACAATCGCCCCTACGGCACCCGCACCAGCTGGCTGAAATATCTTTCAGAGTGGGGCCTGGTAAAGCTGTTAGAACCGGACGACCCCAAACAGGGCAATGGCATGTTCACGCCATGGAGTGATGAAACTTGTTCTGGTGGGTACATCGACCTGGCCTGTGGGGTCCGGGTAATTGGGTCCAACTGGTATGGGTCAGCTGCCCCCAGGGCTATTGAGCAACTGGCCGAGGCCATTGAGCAGCTGCCCCCTGGACCGGACCATACGGTGCTGATGTTCCACCACGGGTTAGAAGGGCAGATCGCCCGCTATGCTGGAGCCCTGCGCTACTCTGACCTGCTGCCCCTAAAGGCCGCAGGCATCGACTACCTGGCCTTGGGGCACATTCACAAGCAGTATGCCGTGGAGGATTGGATCTTCAATCCCGGTTCTCTGGAGGCCAACAACATTGAAGAAAGCTGCTATGAGCGGGGTGCTTACCTGGTGGAGCTGAACGGGACAGGAGTCTCTGCTGAACTGCAGCGAGGGTATTTTCAGCGCCCCATTATGCGTCTGGAACTTAAGGCCAAAGGCAACGAGAGCCTAGACGAACTCACCCAAATGGCCCACGAAGTCGTAGAACAGGCGGTCAACGGCAAGCAAACCAGTGAATTAGCTCCCATCATTGAGCTGCGGATTACTGGCCAGGTCGGGTTCGACCGGCTTGAGTTGGATGCCCGCCGTCTGCAGGAGGATTTGAAGACTGCCAGTGATGCCCTATTGGTGCTGCTGAAGTACGAAGTTGAGGATGGCGGCTATCAAACTCCGGTGTCTGATGTTCAAAGCCGCCTGGAGATTGAGCAGACCATTTTTGAAGATATGTTGGTGGCCCACCGAGATTACAAGCAGCAAGCCGTGCCCCTGGCTAGAGGACTGCGGGATTTAAAGGACCGACAACTTACCGGAGAAGCTGAGCCTGCCCTATATGAGCTGGTTGAAAAGCTGCTGGACCTATAGGGTTTACCCCCCATAAATGAGCCTGTCATCAGATGGGATAGCCGTTTCGATCCGGCGAGGGTAAGCAAGATACCTGATGGGGGTGGATGGGTGAATCAGGGTATGGGTTAAGGTTTATTTTGCAGGTGTTCCCCAGGGAGTGAATAGCCATGGCAAAACGTAAATCCGGTTCGAATTCAGGAGACGGCACGGTTTATCGAGAATTCGGTAAGGTCGATCCCCTGGCGAGGGCTGTGCCTGATCTACCCCCTGGGCAGCAAAATTTGCGGGTACAGGCCAGCCGTAAGGGCCGTAAGGGCAAAACCGTAACGATCATTAGCGGCTTTCAGCATTCCCCAGATTCCCTGGGGACCCTTGCCAAGCAGCTCAAGGCGCAGTGCGGCACTGGAGGCACCGTCAAAGACGACACCATCGAAATTCAGGGAGACCACGCTCAAAAGTTGGTCGATTTACTGACCAGCAAAGGCTATCAGGTCAAGCGCAGCGGCGGCTAGTCGCGATCCAGTCGCGATACCTATTGACGGGTGAGGCAATTCATTAGATAAACAGCCAATAAACGTTTGGGAAATGAAATGGCAGGAGTTTGGCAGCGGCGGCGGATCTTGAAGTGGCTGGGGATTTTTCTGGGCGCGACCGCGATCGCAATTCATCTTCATGCCCCTCTACCTGTGGTCGCCCAGTCAAAGCTATCCAATACTGCCCCAGTTCAGGCTCAACCCAAGCAGCAGCCTGCCTCCCTTCAAGACATCCTCGATGCCATCCCCGATCAAGAGGCGCTTCCCAGCCTCCCCCAAGAAGCGGGTCCTACCCCTGCTGTTCCGATCGACATTGGCCAGCATTGGGCGGCAGACTGCATTACCGCTCTGGCCCAACGGGGGATTGCTGCGCCCAATGCAGAGGGATATTTTTACCCAGACCAGGAGATTACCTGGGGAGACTTTGTGGGCGCATTGAATCTGGTGTTTCCTCCGGGGCAACCGGGGGGGTGGGCCAGCCCCCTGGAGCAGGCCCTGGGGCTGACTAACTCTGCCAATGTGGTCTCCCATTACCCGCCCCAGTACTATCAGGCCGACCGGCCTTTGCTGCGGGCAGAAGCCATGATGGCCCTGGCGGCAAAGGTCAATACCGGCTTTGAAATTACAGCCAATACCACCCTCAACCACAGCCTGGTAGATGGGGCCCAGGTTCCTCCCTACGCCAGGGAGGGGGCAGCGGCAGCGCTTGCCCAGGGGGTAATGGTCAACTATCCCGAGGCAAACCGCCTCAAGCCGACCCAGCGGCTGACTCGGGGAGAAGCTGCGGCCTTGCTGTGCCGTGCCGCTCCAGATAGTGATCTCAGGCGTACCATTGCCCCGGCCTGGGTGGCCCAGGCAACCCTGCCGGAAAGTTTGCCGGTTCCTGAGCGAGAACTGCGGGGCGTCTGGCTGACCAATATTGATAGTCAGGTTCTCTTTTCTACCGCAGCCCTGGAATCTGCCGTAAACCGGCTGGCTGACCTCAACTTTAATACCCTCTATCCCACCGTTTGGAACTGGGGCTATACCCTCTACCCCAGCGCCACCGCCCGCCGAGAAATTGGAGACGACCAGCATCTCTACGCCGACCTCAGCACCCCTGAGTTGGAAGCCACCCAGGGCGAGCGCGACATGATGCAGGAAGTGGTCGACTTTGGCCACGCCAGGGGCATGGCGGTCATTCCCTGGTTTGAGTTTGGTTTTATGGCCCCTGCCGACTATGAACTCTACCGCCGCCATCCTGACTGGTTTACCCAGGTGCGGGTAGAACCTGCCGCGACTCCAGGAACCGCCGCCGCTATCCTGGGAGATAGCGAGCTGGATGGGGGGCAGATGTCAGACCCCACCGCCTCTGATCCAGGCATCTGGCTGGAAGGCGGAGTGTTGCCCCGGCGCTGGATGAATCCGTTCCATCCGGCGGTGCAAAAGTTTCAGCTGGAGCTGATCAACGACCTGGTTTCTAACTACGAAGTAGACGGGTTCCAGTTCGATGATCACCTGGGTCTGCCGGTGGAGTTTGGCTACGATCCCTATACCATCAATCTGTATCGCAGCGAGCACGGAGGCGCAGAGCCTCCGGCAGACCCCCGCGATGGGGAGTGGATGGCCTGGCGGGCAGAAAAAATTACTAATTTTCTCGCGGAAGTCTATAAATTAGTCAAATCTCGCCGTCCTAGCGCCGTTGTTTCGATTTCGCCGAATCCTTACCCCTTCGCCTACGTCAATTACCTGCAAGATTGGCCGGAATGGGTCGAACGCGGGGTGGTGGATGAATTAGTGATTCAAATTTATCGAGACGATAACGACCGCTTTATTTGGGAGATGAATAAACCCTCAGCCCAGGCGGCCCTGCGCAAAATTCCAACCAGCGTTGGCATTTTGAGTGGTTTGCGGGCCAGGCCAGTGGGTAAAGACATCATCGGCGAGCAGATTTTGGCCTTGCGCGATCGCAACCTATCGGGAATGTCATTCTTCTTTTACGAATCCCTCTGGATTCCCCCGGCAACGGAGACTCTGGAAGACCGCACTGAGGCCTTACAACGGGCTTTCAACACCTCCGTCATGCGCCCCGCCTCATGATTTTTGGCCCCTCGGACAATTCCCGACTCCCCCGCCCCCGGCTCCCCTGCCCCCCGGCTCCCCCGCCCCCCGGCTCCAATCAGCAGTCCTGCCCAACAGAAACGGCATTACCCCTGATCTCTAAGCCACCCAGTACACTAAAACTAAATGCTCCCCTAGCCTTCGCCTATGCCCTGGTCCCGAATTATTAGCGCACTCGTTGCAATTGTCGTAGCCTCGACCATGATTGTGCTGGGGGGATGGTACTTCACCATTGGTTTCGGGGTCATTGTTTTTCTAGGACAGCTGGAAATCTTTGAGTTGGTCCATGCCAAAGGAATTTTGCCCGCTGCCAAAACCACCCTGGTGGTCAGCCAAATTTTGTTGATTACCGCCCATGTTTCTCCCACTTTGGTAGATGCGCTGTTGCCGTTGGGAGGTACCTTCATCTGCTTTTATCTGCTATTTCAGCCTCAGGTTGCGACTATCGCCGATGTTGCGGCTTCTATCCTGGGATTGTTCTACGGAGGCTACCTCCCCAGTTTTTGGATTCGTCTTCGGGACTTGGGCGATTTCTCGACCGCTACGTCACCCCTGGGCGGCTACTGGCCGGGTGGGCAGTGGCCAGACTGGGGGACCATCCCGGTGGGGCTTTTGCTGACCCTGCTGGCCTTTGGCTGTATCTGGGGCTCAGACATCGGCGCTTATATCGGCGGCAAATGGTTGGGGCGCACCCCCCTGTCTAACATCAGCCCTAAAAAGACCGTAGAAGGTGCGGTCTGCGGCATGGTTGCCAGTATGGCTGTGGCCCTGTACGGCAGTCATGCGCTGGGCTGGCCGATTTGGATTGTTACAGGAGCCGGCTTTGGCCTGATGGTGGGCACCTCTAGCCTGCTGGGGGATTTGACAGAATCTTTGATGAAACGCGACGCGGGAGTAAAAGACTCAGGAGTATTGATTCCAGGCCATGGCGGCATTCTAGATCGAACCGATAGCTACGTCTTTACGGGGGCCTTGGTGTATTACTTTGTCACTCTGTTGCTACCGGCTCTGCCAGGGTAGTGGGGCGGTTTCCAGTCTGGCTTGAGCATCGGATACTAGCTGCGATCGCAGATTGCCTCGGCTAATGGGAATTTACAATAGACTCAATCAGGCAATCGCCAGCCACCATGAACCGATGGGTTAATTTCCTTTCGCTAATACCCGGAACCACGCTCACCATCCTGATCATCAGCATTGCCTTTTTGAGATTCTACGATGAAACCGATTTCACCCTCCTCGGACAAGTCGCCAACCCCCGACTCTGGGGTAACCGACTCACTGTGGCAGCCATCCTGGTGGCGCTGGTTAATTTCGGCTTTGAGTGGGACCGTCGAAACCGAGAAACAGATTGCCTGGCTGAGGAAAAGCAACGAAGAGTTGCGGAAGAACAACGAAGAATTGAAGAAGAGCAACGAAGACGCGAGGATCGCGCACGAGCAGAGAATGCACGAGCTGAGGAAGAGCACCGAAGAACTGAGGCAAAAGAACAAGCGACTCGCCGAGCTAGAGTCGAAGTTGAACGAGATATTGCACTCTTAAGCTTTTTGGCAGACTCTTCTGAGTAAAATGAGCTTTGACCAAGCCAGATGCTAGGGCTCTGTAAAGTTTTTAGATCCTGATTTTGAACGCCTCTATCCCAATGGGGATGGACTTTCGGCAGCAAAGCGTGAACTCTTTTCTTAGCAACTTCTAACGAAACGGACTATATAGCGCTCGAAGACCTGGTTTGGACACTTGCGAACTTCTGCACTCTCAGCGAATAGGAAGCTTTGGCCTTCAAAGTGTCTTATTCTACCCTTCGCCTGCAATAGAAATTAAATCATGAAAAAAACTAAGTTCCTGCATAACTCATCAAAAGATCTCAAATAGACTTTATGATTGTTGGCGATACTTCAAGGGGGTCGTTCCTACGGTCTTACGAAAGGTGTTATCTAAATGACTCTGGCTCGCAAACCCGCATTGACAAGCAATTTCACCAATTGTCAGTTGAGATTTTTGCAATAGATATTGAGCTTTTTCAACACGCTTTTGCACTATGAAACGGTGGGGACTAACCCCAATCGTTTTTTTGAATGAATGAGCAAAGTGGGATGGACTCATCTGCGCTAGCTGGGCCAGAATATCTAACGATAGCGACTGTTCCAAATTGTCCATAATAAACTCGACCGCACTTTGCAAGTTGCCATGAGGCTGAAACTTACTGGTATCTGTTAGCGATGAGCTGCTCTGACCATAGTGCTTAAGCAAATGAACAGCCAGAGTCATGGCTAATGTCTCCATATAAAGGCGATCGCCCCCTTCATGGGCCGATTGTTCGGTTCGTAAGGAGATCGCTATTTGCGTAACCAACGGATCTTGAAAATTGAAACAGGTCCGTAAAGTGGGGGCATTGTCCGTCGTGTCTGCATATATTACCCGTGCCAAGAACTGCGGAGTTAGACAAATGTGCAGACAGTGTATCGGCGACAGCCATCGGGTGTTTAGCTCTTGACCCATTGGTACAATGCTGATCGAATTAAGTGGGCAAACTTCAGACTGCCAACGACCCTCTAATTGCATCTCTAATCTCGCGCTCTTTGCCCAAGAGATCGCAACCAGATGTTGCGAAAATATACTATTCGTAACCTCCCAGGGCGGCAAAAAATATTCTGCTACAAACACGCTTCGCCAGTCAGCTCCTAAAGGACGAATAGGCGAATCTGGCACAACAGTAGTAATCGCACGAGTATCAGTCAGATCAACTTTCTTCATAAAATATAATTAATTTTTTCCGGATGGGAATAAGGTCACTTTTTTGTATCCTTGACATATTTGTTCACTATTTTAGGATGCCCATTTTCTTTGCTTATGGGCAACCAGTGCAAGATTTTGCAATAAAAATCGCAGAAATCTTAAAGGCATTTTTCACTCTGGTCGTCATCCTGGAAATATAGAAAGTTCAAACGTTATTAGTTAACACTTCTGGAGCCTTTTCAGAATTGCTTTTACAAAGGAGAGAACAACTACCGTATTCGTTTATTTCGTTTATGAGGATTCAACCATGTCTCACATCGCTATTCATGCCTTAGGGATTGGTATCGCCAGTCTAGGCATTTGGTTAATGCCCGCGACATCATCTAAGTTAATGGCCCAAATATATCCTAATCGAAATGCCTCTCCGCTCTACGGCAACGTTTATCTCAGGGCGGGGTTTACTCCATCACCGCTCTATACGAGTATTGATGCAGGTGGCTATGACAACGTCAGCGACATGCGTCTAGGCAATAGCTGTACTGGTTTTATCAATGCTTCCCAACCTGACTACCGGTTAAATTACGATGCCGACTACTCTGGCAATACTCAACTGGTTTTCAACACTTATGCAAATGTTGATACGACCTTGGTGATTAATGGGCCTGATGGTCGTTGGTATTGCAACGATGACTTTAACGGTCGCGATCCCCAAGTCTTGCTGACGCGCCCTCTCTCAGGACAGTATGACATCTGGGTGGGCGTTTTTGGTCACAGCCAAGTTTCCGATGCTCAGTTAGCGATTTCCGAGCAAAGACCGATTTACACGAACTTGCCATCACAGCCACAGCAGAGGCCATCTTCTTTCCCGTCTTCTTCACAAGCCACAACTATTTCACGGAGAGAATTTCGAGATGTAATTGTTAATGAACTAGTTAGTCAGGGATACACAACTGCACAAGTCACGCCTGCTTGTAACTGTATTGTGGGTAATCTGTTTGAAACTTACACCACAGAACAAATCAACGCTTTCGCTCAAGATCCGATGGATTTAGTAAACCTGGCGCAACCCATTACGGAAGAGTGTTTAGCTTTCCATCCAATTGGCAATCCCCAAGCAGATCAACGATCTACTCCTGCCAATAACAATAATGATCCTTTGGGCGAAGCTTTGGGTATTCTGTTCCGAGAAATCTTTGATTAATGGCACCTTGCCCCTTATGGTCTGTTTTGATCTCGTGCTGGTAATGTTTTGATCTCATCATCATGTCAACACAGCAGGGAACTGCCCCATCTCCTTAAGCCTATATTCAAACGAGGCTATCGTCTTCAACAGGAACAACTTAAACAAGATTGCCTTCACCTATAGGCCGGCAATTTCTGAAGCTTATTGGCATTTTCTCAGAACAAAATTAAACTTGACAGAAACAGCCCGATAGCTAATCCCATCGGGCTGTTTGCGCTGTCGACCGCAGCTCCAACCATATCCCAGACGACTGGAATAGGTCATCAAAAGCCACATTGGAAGAACCCTAAGAAGATTAGGATTTTATAACATCCAAGTTTTGTCGGGTTAGTATTTTGCCTACCTTCGGACAGCCGGGAAGGCTATCCTACATTATTGAAGTCCCGTTCCTCAGAAGCTGTTAAAAGACAAGTTCATACTTTGTAGCCGTAAGTCAATCCCAACTGGAGTGGAGGCTATTCAGAATTATGATCTTAAACTTTTTCAACCCCCTAACGTACCCAACAAATATCGCGCTACGGTGATTTAATTGTGCCATCTAGTATTGGATATAAAGCTTAGGGCTTACCGCCCTTGAAATATCACTACCTAGGAGAAAGGTGTTACCTGACTGCCACCGTCTCTTGCCGCACATTCCTGCCGGTCAGCAGCTCCACCACATCCATGCCGTTGCTGATCACCCCCGGAACGCTGGGATAGCCTGCGCTGGCCCCCACCAAAAAGAGGTTCGGTAATTCAGTCCGATATCCCAAACGGTTGAGTCCGACTTGCGGAGGCACCAGCTTAGCTCCGTAGATGTTGCCGTGGGGCTGGCCCAGGTAATGTTCGCTGGTGGTGGGGGTACCGTAGACCTTCATGCGGGCGTACTGGTCCACATCGGGAATCAGGTCCCGCACGCTGGTCATGATGGATTGGTAGACTTCCTGTTTCTTAGCTTTGTAAGCTCTCAGGTCCGTTTCTTTGAGCTGCTTGAAGGGTTCATAGGGGCAGACGGTGGCAATTTCCAGCACATGGTGGCCTGCGGGAGCCATCCCCGGTGCGGTAGATTTCAGCGTCGGGCAGGAGAGAAAAATCCAGGGATGCTCCAGATTCCCGGCCAGCTGCTCCCGGTAGGACAGGTTGAGGTTGCCATTGGGGTAGTACCAGATGTTCCAGTTGCCGATGTCATATTTCTCGGGTTCAAAGCGGCTATCCAACCCCAGATAAATATTGAAGGCGCTGGCGGAATAGTCATAGTCCGTCAGGCGGTGCCGTTCTGCAGGGCTGAGGGCGGCACCATGCATGAGGTTGACGGTCAGCTTCGGATCGAGATCACTGATGTAGGTGTGGGTGGCTACGAAGTCGGTGCCTCCCGCTGTGACCCATTTCACGTCGCCGTCCACCACTTCAATATGCTCTACGGGGGTCATGTATCGGATGGTGCCGCCGCCTTCAATGATGGCGTCCACGATGGTATCCACAAAGCCCTTGAAGTGGTATTTGGGATAGTAGGCCCCTTCGGAATAGTCCCAAACCAGAGCGGTGTGGGTCAGCAGCGCAATTTCGCTGGGGGGCAGGGCATAGTCGCCGCTCTGACCCGCCAGCAGGTCCTGCAGTTTGGGAGATAGCCCGGCATGGTCGTACAGGTCTTGCAGAGTCCAGGTGCGCTTCTGGAACAGGTTCCAATACTTGGGCAGCTTCAGCCAGTCGGTCCACTTCTGGTCGTACCAGCGCACCTCCTGCCCGAGCTGACGAACTTCATCGTGGAGGCGCTTAATTTCGTCGCAGTAGGTGTTGATGGGACCGCTTTCTTCCGGGAACTCTGCCAGAAGCCGTTGCCGAAACTTCTCCCAGTCGAGGGGGATGGCGAAATCCACATCGGGGGTAATCACCCGGTCAATACAGTCCGGATCGAGGGAATTGAACGTCACTTCCCGTCCGATATAGTCCAGAAACTGGCTCACGGTCTGGTTGGGACCGCACTGGTAAATGTAGTGCACATCGGCACAGAACCGATAGTCGCCGTAGTCGAAGGTGTGGCAGCAGCCTCCGGGCAGGTAGTGCTGTTCTAAAACGGCCACCCGATAGCCCTGCCGGGTCAGGCAGGCCGCAGCGGAAAGTCCCCCCAGTCCAGCTCCGAGTATGACATAGTCAAATATTTCCATGACAAAAACCTCTCTGCGTAGATTACCTGTGGATGGGATGGGTATCTGTGTTGAGATTCGGAGGTTATATCAAGTCCAGCTCAAGATCTGTAGTTTTCTCTAAGATAAAACTCCACTTTTGGACTTGACCAAGGTTTAGTTACCCCTCAACCTTTTTCCCACAGGAAAACTCTCCTCACCATCTTCCTAATTGCAGATCGGGATTGCAGATCGGGGGGAGTACTGTTTAAATCATCGGTTTATGTGTATAAAACAGCAGCAAAACTATAGAAAATTATGGAAATTATAAGAAAAGTCAATCTTCGTCTCAACCAGTTTTGCGCTCGCCAAATTCTTGAAGCGTTGTCAGGTGACATCTCCTTTTAGGTAGACCCTATCATCCCAGCCAGGCCGATGAATCAGGGGTTGGGGGATCGATAAGTTTTCCTCTAATAAGAGGTTAACAATTTAAAACACGAACATTAAGAAACCGTGTCACTTGATACATTCTTCCCCTGTAGGATTTTAGGATAGAACCATGGGCAATAAAGATTAGTCGAGTTCGCCTCTAAGGTTGGATTAACTCCCTTATAAACCGGGTAAATCTGAGCTAGAGCGAGCGAGATATCCTCACGATAAATTTTGACTGGGGATTGTTAGACACAAACTCTGGAATGATTCTATTGTCTGTTTATTGCCTGATCCCGTTGAAGTCTAAACCTGCTTCACTGATCCCCATAGGGTGAAGGGTGTCTCTGAGGTCCTTGCTGCTTCTATCTAATTGCCATGTCTCTCAACTACCCAATTTTTCTCGTCAAGCTCCGTCACCTGTAGGGATCGCTTATCTAAAATCCTGGTGTTTTTCTGCCCCAATTTCAAAGCGTCAGGGTTGAAAGCTAAAGCGTCTTTTGACGTTTACTCGACAACAGTAAGGCTGCTGTTGTCAGCCGCTCCTATGCCGAATTTTGCAGTATCCATCTGTAATTTTCGTTTTACTGATTTTGGAGATAGCTATGGTACTGTCCAACCGTCCCGAAGGTAATCTTTCTTCAAAACAATCCAAAGAATCCGCTTTTATTCTCTGGTTTGAAGAGGTCGGTATTGACGACATCCCCATGGTGGGCGGCAAGAACGCCTCCCTGGGGGAAATGATTCAGCAGCTCGGCAAGAAGGGGGTGCGTGTCCCTACGGGATTCGCCACCACCGCCCACGCTTACCGCTACTACATTGAGAAGGCCGGGCTGGAAGCTCAACTGCGGGAGCTATTTGCAGAGCTGGATCTGGACGATGTGCTGGATTTGCGGGCACGGGGTAAGAAGGCAAGATCTCTGGTGCTGAATACGCCGTTTCCTCCAGAATTAGAAGCGGCGATTAGTAGTGCGTATCTCAGATTGTGCGATCGCTACAATGCCACGGACGAAACCTGCGAAAACTACGAAGGCGATGCCGCCGACGAGTGCCGCACCGTCAGCAGCGATCTGGACGTGGCCGTGCGTTCCTCTGCCACTGCTGAGGATTTGCCCGACGCCAGCTTTGCCGGTCAGCAGGAAACCTACCTCAACGTCCACGGGGCGAAGGCCGTGCTGGAAGCCTGCCACAAGTGCTTCGCTTCCCTGTTCACCGACCGGGCGATCTCCTACCGCCACCAGTATGCCGAGCGCATCGACGGGTTTGACGAGTTCTCCGTCGCCCTGTCCGTGGGTGTGCAAAAGATGGTGCGCTCTGACCTGGCCAGCTCCGGCGTCATGTTCTCCATCGACACCGAAACCGGCTTTAAGCATGCCGCCCTGGTGACGGGGGCCTACGGTCTGGGGGAAAACGTGGTGCAGGGGGCCGTGAATCCGGACGAGTTCATTGTCTTCAAGCCCACCCTTAAAGACAACAAGCGCCCCATCCTGGAGCGTCGCCTGGGCAGCAAAGAAATCAAGATGGTCTACGACATCGGCGGCGGTAAGCAAACCAAGAACGTGCCCGTGGCGGAACCCGACCGCAAGAAGTTCTGTGTAACTGACGATGAAGTGCTGACCCTGGCGAAATGGGCCTGCATCATCGAAGACCACTACAGCGCCCACCGGGGCAAAGCCACCCCGATGGATATTGAGTGGGCCAAGGATGGCCTGACGGGAGAGCTGTTCATCGTTCAGGCCCGGCCCGAAACGGTGCAGTCCCAGAAGGCGGGCAACATTATTCAGAACTACAGGCTCACCGGCACCGGGGATGTACTCACCACCGGGCGCGCCGTCGGTGCCATGATCGGCTCCGGCAAAGCCCGGGTGATTATGGATGTGCACCGCATCGCCGAATTCCAGGAGGGGGAAGTGTTGGTCACCAACAAGACCGACCCTGACTGGGAACCGATTATGAAAAAATCCAGCGCCATTATCACTAACCAGGGGGGGCGCACCTGCCATGCTGCGATTATTGCCCGCGAGATGGGTATTCCCGCAATCGTTGGCTGCGGGGACGCTACCGAAGTGCTCGAAACCGGCCAGCCCGTTACGGTGTCCTGCGCAGAGGGCGAGGAAGGTAAGGTTTACGCGGGTCTGGTGCCCTTCGAAATCCAGGAAACCCAGCTGGATAATCTTCCCCGCACGCGCACGAAAATCCTGATGAATGTGGGCAACCCGGAAGAGGCCTTTGGCCTGGCGTCCATCCCCTGCGACGGGGTGGGGCTGGCTCGCCTGGAGTTCATCATCGCCAACCACATCAAGGCCCACCCCCTGGCTCTGATGCACTTCGATGAGCTAGAAGACAAGGCCGCCAAGTGGGAAATCTCCCAACTCACCGCCAACTACGACAGCAAGCCCGAATTCTTTGTGGATAAGCTGGCCACCGGCGTTGGCATGATTGCGGCGGCGTTCTACCCGAACCCGGTGGTGGTGCGCATGTCTGATTTCAAGAGCAACGAGTACGCCAACCTGGTGGGCGGTCGCGAGTTTGAACCCAAGGAAGAAAACCCGATGATTGGCTGGCGCGGTGCCTCCCGCTACTACGACCCGAAATACACCGAAGCCTACGGGCTGGAATGCCAGGCCATCAAACGGGTGCGCGACGACATGGGCCTGACCAACGTGATTCCCATGATTCCCTTCTGCCGCACCCCCGAAGAGGGCAAGCGAGTGCTGGAAACCATGGAGAAGTATGGCCTCAAGCGGGGCGAAAACGGCCTGCAGGTCTACGTCATGTGCGAAATCCCCAGTAACGTAATTCTGGCGGAACAGTTCGCGGAGGTGTTCGACGGCTTCTCCATTGGCTCCAATGACCTCACCCAGCTCACCCTGGGTCTCGACCGCGACTCAGCCCTGGTGGCCCACATCTTCGATGAACGCAACGCCGGGGTGAAGGAACTGGTGCGCCAGGTGATCACCAAAGCGAAGGCGACCGGACGCAAGATCGGTATCTGTGGCCAGGCCCCCAGCGACTATCCTGAGTTTGCCGCCTTCCTGGTGGAACTGGGGATTGACTCGATTAGCCTGAACCCGGATACGGTGCTGAAGACCATGCTGGAGATTGCCAAGACGGAGGGGCTTGGTTGAGGCTGGAAGGGCTGTTTCGAATAGCTGACAATAGGGATAGGTATGGTCGCTGGACCGTTGCCTATCCCTCTCGTTGTAGCACGCTATCTCAATGGTGATGGTTTTCTGATTACGGCCTACCGCACCAATAAAATTAAGGAAGGCACCCTTCTATGGACACCCTGAAGATTTACTACGACGAACTCGGCAAAACCCTGACGGTCTGGTTTGGTGATCCATCCGAGGAGTTTATTGCAGAGGAAACCGGAGAAGAAGTTTTACTAATAAAGAACCAGGCCGGTGCCGTGATTGGCTTTGAGCGCTTGAACTATGAACTCGCTGAAGGCGAAAGCCCGAAGATTGAACTCATTTCGGCTTAGCTGTTGGGTTAATACCGAATCCATTTGGTGAGGACGCGCATGGGTTTGCGGGTAACAGGATTGAATTATGGGAAGAGCAAGCGACGCACTGAAGCAGGTTTTAGACATCTACGGCGTTAGCTACAGATGGCGGTGACGATGGGCATTAGCCGAGCTAATGTGGGGCGTTGGAATCATGGGCTTGACCCCAGTGCTGAGAATATCGCGCAGATTGCACAGGCGCTATCTTTGCATCGGCAAGGAAGTGTGTGTAATTTTTCCTGTACTAAGCGCTGATGATGGGAGAAATTAGGGAATTCTAGTTTTGTAAGACATTGCATGGACACCGGAGAACAAGCCTAAAAAAAGAGAATCTACCCAAATTGCGTAGACTGTGCTGAGCGCTAGTCCAACCCAAGCTTTATTTCATGCAAGGAGCATAGACCTATGCCAGTACCATGGTTTGATAGAGATCCTAAGAAAACAAAGCAAGAAACTAACCTCGTTCTAACCCTATTCTTGGGAAGCCTTGCGCTAATTTTCTTTCCTTTATTTCTTCTTTACTTTCTCCTGAGGGATGGGAAGAATGTCCCACAGAAAATTCTACTTATTGTATGCATATTAGCAGTTTCTAGTTTCATTAGCAGAAAAATCGAGGGAATCAATATCTTAGGCGAAAAAACGCCTGAAAATTCTGCTTCAGAATCTATTGAGAATGTTCTCGCAAGTTCCGACAAATTAATAGACAAGGCTTATGATGATGCGCTTGAATCTGCTATGCGAGCCGCTGAGGAAACACAAACAGCTAAAACTGCATCAGAATGGGAATATGTGGCAGCCCTTTGGAGAAACTCGATCACACAAATGAAATTGATCCCAGAATCACATGAAAAATATCATGCAGCTCAACAGAAAGCAGTTGAATATGAACCAAACTTAGAATACGCTCTACGTAACATGGAGAAAGCGCAAGAAATTGAATCTATAGAGTGATGAGAATAAAAAATAATCTGCCACGACAATAAATTGCCAAGTTTAAATGTCTGAAACTTAATAGGGTTGTTGACGTGGTTTTGCCAATAAAATATTAAACGTTTTGGCTCTTCTGAATTCAGGGTGATAGATGTTTATAGGAGATATAGGGGGGAGTTCAGAATCTTGTGGGGATAGGCATCCTGCCTGTCCCAGCTAAGCAGGCGAGACGCCTGCCCTACAAGGCTTGCGGAAAACTTGGTTGATCGGCTAATTGGCCCTTACACAAAAAACTGATCCCTCTCGATATAGAAAATCGAAGGCAGTCTTTCTAAGAACCTTAATCTTAAAAGGATTTCAGCATTGATAAACTGCACTTTTCACCACGTTCCCAAGAGAGCCAACGTTTTTGAGGCGTTCTATCCTTTATAGGCAGGAAGTCAGTAATGGGGTTATACCCCAATCATGGCTGTAAATGCCCTCTTCCACAAAACGGTGAAAGCTCGAATAGGGCCAACTCGCAGGGCTTTCGCAAAGTCCATGCTTGACCGGGTTGTAGTGAATGTAGTCATAGTGCCGGATATAATCCTCTTCATCGCGTAGGGCGTGTTCCCCAAAACGACGCTGCCAGAGGTTGCCTTCTTGTCGTCTCTGCCGTAGGGTGCAAGGTCAGTCAACCACCCAACTTCTTCTGTAAAATTTCCCCCATCGCCTTCAAGTCTTCATCGGTTTGGGGAAACGGATATACAGGGCTGTCAGGATTACCCCTCCTGATCAAAGCCTCAATCGCCTCATCATCGTCTCGATGAGCCAAAACATAAGCCCTCAACTCCTGGCGCGACATTTGGTTAAAGTCAAGCTTCGTCATCGTTAAACCTCCACTGTCCATTGGCGAAAACCAGAATTTCCAGGCTTTCAGTCACTCCAGCGAGAATAAACACTGTTCTGGTGTTAGGGTTGTACCGAAACACATGGATAGGCTGGTAGCCATCGGAGAGCATTTGGCAAACCCTCACACAAGCTAAAGCCTGCGCTGCGGTAGGCATGAGACTATACTTCTATAATAGCGACATAACCATATCGCAAAACTCCAGCCGTTCTCCCTGCACAAACAATGGCACAGGCTACAGACGACTTCAACGCTAGCCCCTCACAAGCCGAGCAAATCCTGGCTGAAATACGAGAACTGCGCCAGGAGATTGAGCAGGTGAGTCAGGAGGTTGAGCAGGCGAATCAGAACACAAACGCCTTCAACCAAAAGTTTGACAATTACCAAAAGGCAACCCAGTGGGTTGTACAACTGGCATTCAGCCTGATCGCTGCTGCTACCGTAACCGTTATTGTTTCAACGGTTTTGGGTAAATAATGGTTGTATCTTATTGCGACATAGGTCTTAGCACTCGCGCTGCTCTAAAAGCGCACCTCCGTGAACCCGTCATTAAGGATGCATTCCGTATCTTCTAGAGACTGGAGGTTGCGAGTTCGCGCTCAGGTGGCATCAGCGATTGAAATGACCGCGATACTCTGCGTACGATAGATCGACTTGCTGGGTTTTTCGCTGGTGATAAACTCGTCAGCCTCTGTCGCCACAGCGGCAGCAATATGTAAGGCATCCATGGCACCCAAGCCAAACTCTGCGGCTTCTTGGTAGCCTGCCATCAAAATGTTTTCGATGTTGGTAGCCCAAAAGGCGACAGCATCGAAGTAAGCCTCATAAAATGACATTTCCAGATGGCTCTGGTTAAAAATGGCTTTAGGCAAAATCTCTAACTTCAGGAATTGACTGGCCGCAAATTTGCGGTTAGAGTTCTTAAGAATTTGCAGAGCTTTGTCAGCATCTTCGCCAGTACCCCGAGCCGCTGTAATAAGCACACCAGCGTCGAGGAATGTGCGAATCACAGTCATTCTTGATAGCCTCCTCGGCGGTCTAAAACTTCCTGTTCTATTTCGTCGGGATTTAGCAAGGGTATTCCCGATTCAACAATTTGGTCGCGAATGGCCTGCAGTCGTTCACCCAGAACAGAGGGTTGGACGGTTGGTTGAGGTTCGGCAGATTTAGAGCTACGACGCTCGACTAAAAACTGGGCAAAGTCGAGCACTTCTTGCTGCATGGGCTGTGGCAACTGTCGCCAGGTTTTGAGGAGTTGTTGTTCGGTATTCATTGGACACAGAGAGGTGAGGTTGATTTGGTCAGGATCGCCCCTAGCCTGAGTTTACCTGGAGAGTAGGATCAATGTTATTTGCCAGATTAATCGATATATCGGGTGATCAATCTGCGTAATACCTGATTTAAGTGACCCTGGCGGCGCTACCTGCTGGGCACCCAATGCAAATTGATCAAAACCGAATCCATTTAGTGAGGACGCGCATGGGCTTGCCGGTTTTGGGATCGACTTGAGGTTTGCTCCAGGCGCGGGCTTCGGCAAAGCCCAGGCGATGCAGAATTTTGATCACCAGATCAACGCTGATGGCTGAGCCGATGACGGTGATAAGCACGGGTTCGCGGGCGGGTTTGGCTGGGGTAGGGCTACCGGGAGGGGCGGAGTAGACTTCGGTGTTGGGGATGAATTCTTGCATGGGAAGGAAATCCTTGATGTTGTCTTTAGCGACCACAAAAAGAACTATAGCCGATGTTGTCGATGCAGACAACATTTACCCCATCGCCATCCTTTGCGACGATCAAGCCATGGGAAGGGCAAGTCAAGCACTGAAGCAGGTTTTAGAGACTTACGGCATCAGCCAGAACAAGTTGGCGGTTGCCCTGGAAATTGATCGTTCTGCTGTATTTAAGTGGGTGCACGACCAGCGAGAGCCGTCTTCGGAGACAATTGTTGAGATTACTCAGACACTAAAAACGTTCAATCCCTTAGCTGCAAAGGAATTTGTGCGGCTCTATCTTGGAGTTATTGTTGATGATGGATAGCTATGTCATCCGGGACTGACATGATTGGTGCATGGGATTCGTCTAACTCGTCGCGAACGACAGGGCGAAACACCAGACCGTAATCATTGCTGCCTCTTAATGGATGCTTTAACCTCTGCCCAGGTCAGACCATCATCTGGATTAGCTTCAGCATCTTCGATGCGTCGATCCAGTTCTTGCTTTTGAGCCTTAGTGAGATCAGGGTAGGCTTGCTCAGCGGCAATGCTATCCCAGATGGCCTGGACAATATGAATCAGCTAAAATTAGTTCAGCACACTGAATAGCCATGGCTCAGGACATTCAATACATTACTAACGAAGCAGGCGAAAGGGTTGGAGTTGTGCTGGACTTCGACACGTATCAGCGGCTCACGAGCCGGGATGATGACCCAGAACTCCTAACAGACTTAAACCTTGGAGAATTACTTGCCCTTGCAGAAAGTAGTCTTTCTGCAAAGAGCCAGTCTCAGTTGGATGACCTGTTAATCCGAAATGCCGAGGGGCAGCTTTCAGAAGGAGAACTTGAGCAACTTGACCAGTCATTGTCGCGCATTGACCACCTCAATATTCTTAAAGCCAGGTCTAGCTATACTTTGAGCCGTTTAGGCACATTAGATGCGCTAACCTCGTAAGTCCCTACTTTTCTATCCTTCTTGTCACGACGACGTTTTATGAATCGTAAGCAGGTCATAGCTTTAACCCAGGCCCATAGAAATAATCTTGAAGCCCTCGGCGTCAAGACCCTGGAGCTATTTGGGTCTGTCGCCCGTGATGAGGATAGTCCAGAAAGCGACATTGATTTCTTAGTTGAATTCACCATCGAGCCTACTTTGTTCGACCTGTTTAGAGTGCAGCATTATCTTGAGGATCTTTTAGGTAGTGAGATAGATCTTGGTACTCGCACTGCTCTAAAAGCGCACCTCCGTGAACCTGTCATTAAGGATGCAATCCGTGTCTTCTAGAGACTGGCGGTTGCGAGTTCGCGATATTCTGGCAGCAATTCATGCCATTCAGGAGCGCACTGCTGGGCTGCGTTTTGAAACCTTCGAAGACGACGAAACCCTCGTCAAAGCTGTGCTTTATGATTTCATCATTATCGGCGAAGCTTCGGCCAATATGCCTGCTGAGGTGCAACAGCGATACCCTGATTTGCCCTGGCGATTGATGAAAGACATGCGCAATGTTGCAGCCCACCAATACTTTCAGGTGGATTTGCCTACGATCTGGAGGACCATCCACCGTAGTTTGCCGCCATTAGTTGCTCCTCTTGAAACGATTCTGGAAAGAGAAGAATTAGGCTGAACCAAGGTTGCTGCTTGATGGGACTACGGCTCACAAGGAGTTCTCCCGATCAATACCGAATCCATTTGGTGAGGACTCGCATGGGCTTGCCGGTTTTGGGGTCAACCTGGGGCTTACTCCAGGCGCGAGCTTCGGCAAAGCCCAGACGATGCAGAATTTTGATCACCAGATCAACCCCAATGGCTGAGCCGATGACGGTGATGAGTACAGGTTCGCGGGTGGGGCTTCGACCAGGCTCAGCCGAGCGTTCGGCTGGGGCAGGGCTGCCGGGAGGGGCAGAGTAGACTTCGGTGTTGGGGATGAATTCTTGGGACATGAAAAAAATGCAATGTAGTCACAAGTGTGACATTAGCACGATCCTCATGTATCCACAAGTGAGACATTTACCTTCTTAAGATCCTCTGACAGGATTGAGTCATGGGAAGGGCAAGCGACGCATTGAAGCAGGTTTTAGACACCTACGGCATTAGCCAGAACAAGCTGGCGGTGACGATGGGCATTAGTCGAGCTAATGTAGGGCGTTGGTACCATGGGCTTGACCCCAGTGCTGAGAATATCGCGCAGATTACGCAGGCGCTTAAGACGCTGAATCCTTTGGCAGCTAAGGACTTCGTGCGGCTCTATCTTGGGGTTATTGTCGATGATGGATAGATGTCTTCCGGGACTGACATGATTGGTGCATGGGAAAAGCAGGGCGAGTTTTAAAGCAGGTCTTGGAGACCTACAACATCAGTCAAAACAAGCTTGCGGTCACGATGGGGCTTGAGCGCACGGTGGTTTATCGCTGGACGAGCGAGCGGACTGATCCAGTGGGGGATACGATTACCTCAATTACTGCAGCCCTTACCCAGCTTAATCCTGAAGCGGCTCAAGCGTTCATAGACCTTTACTTAGGAAAGATTGTTCAGGGAGAGGAAGATGATTAAGTATTGAGTCATGGGAAGGGCAAGTCAAGCACTGAAGCAGGTTTTAGAGACTTACGGCATCAGCCAGAACAAGTTGGCGGTTGCCCTGGAAATTGATCGCTCTGCTGTATTTAAGTGGGTACACGACCAGCGAGAGCCGTCTTCGGAGACAATTGTTGAGATTACTCAGGCTTTGAAAACGTTCAATCCTCTAGCTGCTAAAGAGTTTGTGCGGCTTTATCTTGGGGTTATTGTTGATGACTGAAGGTGGTAAGGAACGTGTAGAGCAACACCATGAAGGCAGAAGCATTTGACCGTAAGTTTGACGACAATCAGGAAGATATCCTCGATGATCTTGATCTGACCCAAATCAGGCGGCCTGGTTATGAGCAAAGACGAATCGATGTTGATTTCCCGGTATGGATGATTGATGCCCTTGATCGCGAAGCGATGCGGCTTGGGGTAAGTCGGCAATCAATCATCAAAATTTGGATTGCAGAACGGCTGGAACATGCCCCTGGGCTTTAGCAAATGAGGCATGGCGTGACTACTTTGACCCTTGAAACGGAACCCCTGGCGGCTTCTGTCTCTTTTGAGGCCGAAAAGCTTGTGGTTGAGCTGGCCGATGGTCGCAGTCTTACGGTGCCTCTGGCCTGGTACCCTCGGCTGTTACACGGTTCTGTAGGAGAAAGGAACAACTGGCAATTGCTTGGGGATGGATACGCCATCGAGTGGCCTGACCTGGATGAACATATTGGCATTGAAGGCTTACTTGCCGGTCGCCGCAGTAGCGAAAGTGAACGCTCGCTAGAAGGTTGGTTAAGTGCTCGAAATGGGGCAACGGCTTAGGCGGGTTTTAGACACCTACGGCATTAGCCAGAATAAGCTGGCGGTGACGATGGGAATTAGTCGAGCTAATGTGGGACGTTGGTACCATGGGCTTGACCCCACTGCTGAGAATATTGCGCAGATTACACAGGCGCTTAAGACGCTGAATCCTTTGGCAGCTAAGGACTTCGTGCGGCTTTATCTTGGGGTTATTGTTGAGGACTAATAAAAGCCGTAAGATGCGTTGTGCTGCCTTTAGAACATCAACTTTTATACAGAGTCTGGTTCCAAAAGGTTCACTTACTTGATTACGTTGGGCTAACTTAGCCTGAGTTGGCTTTACACACATAAAGATTTGATTTCATCTTCGTATTTGCAGATTCACATCTCATTGATATGAGATGTGATGGATATATAGCTCTAGATATAGCTATCCAGAAAATGATGGAGAAGAATATGGCTAACTTTGGCAACCAAAATAACGGTAACAGTGAGAGCTTGGGAGAGGCTGCTGCCTTCACGGCTGGAGGAGCAGCAGCTGGAGCAGGAGTAGCTGCAACAGTAGGTGGTATGGGTTTGGCTGTTGGTGGCACAGCTGTTGCAATAACTGCAGCTCCTGTTGTAGCTGCTGGGGCAGTTGTTGGCTTAGCAGCTTTTGGACTTAAAAAGGCTCTTTTTGATTAGCCATCTTTGAGTATTAGAAGTCTTGTAGCTGCTACCCAAAGAAAAAACGAAACAAAACTCAAAGGCAGGCTGCGTTTTTCACAGCCTGCCTTCCCATATGCACAACTCATAAGTACATAAGTATTGCGAGGAAACTTCACATCACCGCTAACGCATTTGGATTCTGTATAAATCTACAAGACATAAGACTGGCAAGAGTGTTGAGAAAAGTAAAGTGTTTTACTCAAAATAGGGGCGTAATTGACCTGATGGGAAAACTTAACGTATGTAGCTTTTTTGTTTTCAGAGATAAGTGATATGGACAATAACTCATTACATGACTTGAAGGAACTTGCTAAGCAAGGAGACATGGATGCGATTGCAGAACTTGTTAAGCAAACTTTAAAATTTCGGAACCTCAAAGTTACAGCAGAAAGGTATGGTGAAAATGGTCTTCGGCTCAAAATTTATCCAAACTCAACCCTACAGCCATTATCTTGTATTCCAAAAATAATTGATTTGTTCAACGATTTATGTGTTCCTAAAGTGCTCATAATTGCCATTCATGAATTTGAATCAGATCAAAAGACTTTAGAGTGGCACAGAATTCTTGAATTCAAAAAAGATCATTTTGTGGATAGCACTAAATTTATTAATTCGATCTTTATGACCATATCGATAGTATTTCTTGGGATAATAATATCAAGTTTGGGTTATTGCGCTCTTCCACGCAGAACTTCTATCCAGACTACGACAATAAATGTGGAAACAAATCCTAATAGCGATAGTTCTTCCGAATCTAGAAGTGGTATTGCAGGATATGATTTCCCTGCGTCTGGAAGTCCTGCCGCTGTATACTGCGACACGAATGAAGACAGTTCGGATACGACTCTTCTTTCTAATGGTGTGAGATATAACAAGGAGTGCCTAAAAATTTACTCATGGAAGACTAACTAAGTTTTCCAGTGAAAGAATGTTGATTTGCATAGTTAAGTCATACAATGAATATAAACGATTCTAATACGATTCGTAACGCTTTTCTTAATGAAGCACATTTTACCAGGGAGATGCTGGGTGCTGGAGCGACTCAGATTAGACAAGCAAATTATTCTCAAAAAGGTATTTATGCTCAGGCATTCACAAGCTTATCAACGGGTTTAGAGAGAATAGGAAAACTTTGTTATCTGTTAGATACTTATATTGAAAATGGAGCAAGTTTTCCGACTTCTGTAGAACTCAGGAAAAAGTTTGGACATGACTTAACTAAATTGTATTCATATTCCAAATTAATTGTCGGCAGAAGATCGATTTCCTTTAAATTTTTAAACGATATTTCCGGGGAAATACATCAGTCAATTATTGATGTTCTTAATGACTTCGGAAAGGGAGATCGTTATTGTAATATTAATCTCCTTGTTGGAACGCACAACCAAAACGATCCGATCGCGAAGTGGTTTAATTTTGTAGACCCCTTGCTATATAAAAAGCATGTTTCGCCTCCTAGGCAAAAGGAGATTATAGCTAATTACGAAGCTATTTCAAATCTATTACTGAATAATGTATCCACCACAATTTACATTTCTGAAACTGGTGAACCTATCACTAATCCTGCTGAAGCTTGCTTGAGCACTGAGATATTTAAGGCTGTTGCTCCATATAGACAGCTTTACGTTCTTCAGATCATTCGGTACTGGGTTGAGATCCTATCAGAACTAGGTAGACAGGCTGAAGTTCTAGGTTGCCATGTATTTCCATTTTTTGAAGAGATTTTTGCGATTTTTTATAACTCAGATAGGTATTTTCGTGATCGGAAAACATGGATTTAATCTGTTTAGAATAATCAAATATTTGTCTGCATCTATATTCTGAATTTATCTTCCTTTTTGCCAAATGTGTACGTCTTACTAATTTTAGTTAGGCCCATTTTTATGATTGAGCGGAGATAAGATGCTTGTATTCTTCATTCATGGTGTTGGCACTAGAGATTCTGATTATGCCGCGATTATCATCAGAAATATAAAACGCCATTTCAATGATTCCAGTCAACCGCTGTGTTATGGCAGTTTTTGGGGCAACGAGTTTAACAATAAGAGGGCGCAGATTATTGACTTCATCAAGTCAGATGTCAAAGAAGCTATTTCTAAGCATGATATTGATAGATGGCTGCGAAATGATGTCTATCGATATCAAGAGCGTAGATTTCAGTTTATCAACGATTTCTTGGGTGACTTTCTAAACTATCAGAACGTTGATAGAGGTCGAGAAATACGCAAAACAATAATCCGTCAGTTTGCTCAATTTATCAAAAATCATCCACAAGAAGAAGAGGTTCACTTTGTTGCACATTCTTTGGGATGTCTCATCCTTTGGGATCTTTTGTTTTCTTCAGATGTAAAAGGTGATCCTGATGTCTTAAGATTCCGGGATTATATGTATCATCTAAGTCTTAAAAGTATCACGACTCTGGGTTCACCCCTGCTATTTATCAAGCACTTTCTAGATATTGACTTTTCGCTACTGAATGAATTTATCGACTCACAGGAAAATGAGGACTCCGATCGCAATTATCCTCTGAGATGGGTGAATGTAATTCACTCATCGGATTTGATAGCCTATCCCATGAAATCCGCTATAAAAGATGAGGTGTCTGAACGATTGTTTTTTGTTGATCAGTTTGTTTGGTTAAATGCAAATGCACAAGAACCTTTATTGAGAAGCATAGGAAAGCAAGATGGAGCAATGGTAGTTGCTGCCATTCAGGCACATTCCTCATATTTTGCAGACAACTTAGATGGCGCTATTACAGGTGAAATTATTGCTAAAAACCTGCAGAATAGAGTTGTGGCTTTGAATAGTAAAAGAATTACCTCATGGGATAATAAAAGTCTTTAATTTGGAGCCTGTAGAATATATTGGTGGCAGCGGAACGTACAATTCGATGTAATTCTCGCCTAAAAACTTTCTCCACTGCATGGATTACGCTGCGCTAGTCCATTCTACTGGTTTACGGGTTGCTAACCGCAGGTACGCCAGCAACGGAAGTTTTGCCCCAATCGCGGTTGTAAATGCCTGTTTCTACAAAACGGTGAAAGCTCGAATAGGGCCAACTTGCCGGGCATGTTCCCAAGAGCGACGCTACCACAGTTTGCCTTCTTAGCATGGTTACTATGCCGATTCTTCGCTGCCGGATTGGCTATAGTTGAAATGGCAGTACAAGCCTGGCATAGATTGTGCAAAAGAGGGAAGGGTATGGACGGCATCCAGTTCTTAGTTAACGAAAACGGAGAAAAAACAGCCGTTCTGCTCGATCTCAAGCAATGGGGCGACCTGTGGGAAGATGTCTACGACATTCTAGTCTCCCGTTCCCGTGCCGAAGAAACAACCGTTGGTTGGGATGAGCTAGAAGCTGAACTGGGTCAGGAAACCGAGAGCGATGGCGCAGTATGAAATTCAGTTCAAAGCCTCTGCCGCCAAAGAGTTTCGTAAACTTGGCCAAGATGTCAAGGCTCGTCTTCGCAAAGCTATCAACGCCCTCAAAAGTGAACCTCGTCCTGCTGGCGTTAAGAAGTTAGCCGGTGCGATGGATCTGTATCGCATCCGAGTTGGAGACTACCGTGTCATTTATGAGATTGACAACGATGCTCAACTCATTGTGGTCACTCGCGTTCGTCACCGTCGCGATGTCTATCAGTAAGTACTTTGGTGGCTGCTGTTAATAGCACCGCATGGATTACGCTGCGCTAATCCATCCTACGGGATTGTAGGGTCAGGCATAATGGGAGGTAAGCGGATCGTTTCCCTCGGCTACAGCACCCATGGCAGACTCCGTAACCCTTCAGGATATCTACGACCTGTTCAAAGCATCCCAGGCCGACTTGCAAGCATCCGCAGCCGAGTTCGATCGGCGCATGGCAGAATCCAAAGCTGAAGCTGACCGACGTGCGGCTGAAGCCGACCGACGCATGGAGCGGCTAGAGCAGCTTGCCACCAATGCCAGCCGCGAGGTAAGCCGATTAGGAGACCGCTGGGGTCTTTTTGTGGAAAACATAGTTGCTCCAGCAGTGCTGCGCCTATTTCAAGAGCGGGGCATTGAGATCAGGCATCTTTACCGTCGGGCTGTGTCAGATATCCCTGGAGCCCGGATGGAAGTTGACATTCTGGCGGTGAATGGAGATGTGGCCGTGGTGGTTGAAGGGAAATCGCGACTGACAAAAGAGGATGTCGATGCTTTCTGTGAGTCACTACAGCGATTCAAGCCAGCCTTCCCCGAACGAGTGAACCATCAGATTTATGGAGCCGTTGCCGCGATTGAATGTGTTAAAGACATAGACCGCTACGCTTACCGCAAGGGGTTATTTGTTATCCGGCAGTGCGGTGATTCGGTCGAGCTGGCTAACGACAAGAGTTTTCAGCCCAGAGCCTGGTAGATAAGGCAGCTTGAATATCAAACCCTGCCTCTGGGCGAAGGATGATGCGACACTTCACTAAGCCCGATTCTAACCTGTCGGCTGGGAAGCAACTCCGTGGTGCTAAAGCCAGCATCAGCGAAGACGCATATTTTGAATCGGGCGCACCAGGCAGATGGAAACTGTCGCAGTAGGGCCAGGGTTAAGGCAGGGTGGGGGTAGGCTCGCTTTCGGGGGTCAGTAAATCCGAGGGACTATCGTCTTCAAAAGGTAGGCTTGAGCCATCGGGGGATAGCGGCGAAATGGGGGCAAAGGGATCTTCCCCTGGGGCTTCTTCCGGGGACAGGTTGAGGGGGTCTCCTTCGGGATTGGCGTCTACATTGCGGGGAATGGTAGCCAGGGCAACCCGGTCGCCCCCAACGGAACGCAACACATCCAGCACGGTGACCACATCTTCGTAGCGGGCATCGCGGGAGGCATACAGCACAATCAGGCCATTCGGGCTGACCTGGTTAAACTGCAGCAGCACGTCGTAGAGCAAATCGAGGGTAACGGGTTGCTGGTCGAGATAGGTTTGTCCCAGGCTGTCGATGCTGACGTAGAGGCGATCGCTGATACCTCCCTGCCCCACCTGTCCCGGAATAGGTTGCCCGGTTTCGGCTGAGGGTAGGTCCAGGTCAATGGCCTGCTGCCGGGTCAGCCCCACTGCGGCCAGGATAAAAAAGGTCAGAATGCAGAAAATGACGTCAATAAGCGGAATCAGTTCTAGCCGGACGTCTTCGGAGGGAGTATCCAGTAAGTCAACTTTCATCGCAAGAATGGGTGTAGGGCTGAATGGCGCTGAAGCAAGCTTTAATCAACTCATGCAGAGCGCCGAAAACCTCGATCTGCCGTAGCCATAGGGTGGGCTGCACCCACCAGGGTAAATCCTGGCAGGCTACCTGATCTGGTATTAAAAGGTGGTATCTGGTTTGGGCGACGATTGGGGAGAAGGTTGAGGCTGCGGTTCAGCGATGGGAGGGGCTGGCTCTACCTGGGCCGAGAAGGGCTGCCCCGGGTTCTTAGCCCAGCTCTGACGATACAGCAACTCCAGTTCGCTGCCGGCCCTTCGAAACATTTTTGCCTGGCCGAATACCAACCCCTGGAACAGCCGATAAAAGGCCAGGCTAACGATGGCAATAATCAGGCCAGTGGCGGTGCTGATCAGGGCTTCGCTAATGCCGAGGGAGGTTCCGGCGGTGGCATCCCCACTGCCCAGGTCGCTAATTTGAATCGACCCCAGGGAGTTAATTAACCCCAGTACGGTACCCAGTAGCCCCAACAGCGGAGACAGGGCAATCACCAGTTCCAGAATTTTGTCGCCTTTGCTCATCACGGCGAGCTCTTCGTTGGCTGCTGACTCCAGGGCTAAACGAAACACCTCTGGCTCTGGGGACTGCAGCTTAAGCGGAGCATAGAGGAACCGCCCCATGGGCAAGGCACTCGAACGGTGGGCAATTTCTGTGGCAGCGGGCCATTCCCGGCGGGCGGCTTCAATCACCCGTCCAGACACCTCGCGCTCGCGGGTCACAATGCGAGACCAAAACCAGAGACGCTCTAAAATCGTACCCAGGGCCAAAATTGATAAAAACAACAGGGGCCACATGGCGATGCCGCCCCTGGCAAATAATTCAGGAATGTTCACTAACGCCTCCTCGTGCCACAGCAGTTGTTACCAACGTGGTATCGCAATGTTCGTCAAAGCATAACAATTTTAGTGAGTTCCGTTACCAAGTGGGCAAACGGATTTAATCGTTGTCATGCTAGCGCAGAGGTTACGGGTAGACAGTCTAAAATTTCGGCGGCGGCGCGACGACATACGCCGGGTTCTCCCAGGGCCTGGCGAACGTCCTGGTAGCCGTTGAGCATGGTTTGTCGGGCGGTAGGGTTGGTGAGTAAATCCCAGGCGGTGTCGGCCAACGCCTGGGGGGTGACCTGCCACTGCAAAAACTCCGGTACCACGGCTTTGTTGACGGCCAGGTTTACCGGCGAGGCAAAGGAAATTTTAAATCTGGCAATGTAGTAAACCAACCGGGCACTGATGGGGTTAAGGCGGTAAGCAACCACCTGGGGCACGTTCATCAGGGCAATTTCCAGGTTGGCCGTACCTGATTTGGCAATGGCTACATCGGCAGCGGCAATGGCCTGCTGGGTTTGTTCTGTGATCACTCGTCCCCGCAGCCCGTACTGCTTGAGGGCGGTTTCGAAGACCGCCAGAAACCGGCTGTCGGAGGCCGGCAGTAAAATTTTTAGCTCCGGGTTCCGCTCCTGCAGTAGTCGGGCAGCTTGCATCAGGCGGGGCATGAGGTACTTCAGTTCCTGTTGGCGAGAGGCGGGCAGTAGGGTAATGACGGCATCTTCCGGGGCTATCCCCAATGCCTGACGGGCTGCCGGTTTGTCGGGCGGGACGGGGAAGCGATCTACCAGGGGATGGCCCACCCACTTGACGTCGGCCCCAAACCGCCGAAAGTAGTTGGCTTCATCCTGAAAAATGGCTAACATGCGATCGCTATTGCCCACAATTTGCTTTGTATCTTTCTGGGAAAAGGCCCATACCCACTGCTGGGGAGCAATGTAATAGACCACCGGCACCCCGGGAAAAAAGCGACGGAGATCCCGACCAATTTTCAGGTTGGGAGTCATGTAGTCAATCAAAACTGCTAGGTCGGGCGGATATTTCAGCAGATCAGCCCGGACGCGCTTTTGCAGTTGCAGGGTGGGCAAAATGTAGGGAATGGCCTCAAAAACCCCCACCGAGCCAAGGGCGGTAGTGTCCCCCAGCAGCTTTGCCCCGGCCTGGCCCATACGTTCTCCCCCCAGGGCGTAAATTTCCAGATCTATGTCCCGATCTGCCGCGACCTGGTACAGCGCTTCCACCAGCAGAGCGCCCTGCAGATCTCCCGAAACCTCACCGGTACTGATGAAAATTCGTCGCCTCGGCGACGACGTACCAGAGTTGCCGGTGGCCACGCTAGTCATCTCTACCGCCCTTGCCCCTTTTTCGCCCTGGGGTTAAGCCCCGACGATCACTTTCCTGGGAAGCCTTGACAAAATTGCAAAAATGGGCGACCAGTTCATTTTGATTAGATTGCTCCATCTTGGCGATGGCGTCTGTAATTAACTCCCCAGAGCGATAGACCAGCCGGTAGGCCTGTTTCAGCTCCCGGTAGGACTGGCCGCCTCGGTCTTCGGTTAGACCCGCCCGCTGCAGCCCTACCTGGTTTAAGCCCCGCACCTCCGCCGGGTTGCCATTGACCAGGGTAAAGGGAGGCACATCGCGAATGATTCTGGTCAGACCGCCAATCATGGCCAGGCGACCGACCCGAACGAATTGGTGCACCCCAACAATGCCACTGATGCGGGCTCCCGATTCAATGTGAACATGGCCAGCCAGGGCCACCGAGTTGGCAATGATGACGTTATCTTCTACCACACAGTTGTGGGCGACGTGGGAATAGGCCATGAGCAGGTTATTGTCGCCCACGAGGGTAAACCCGCCGGCATTGGTGGCCCGGTTAATGGTGACATATTCCCGAATCAGGTTGTTGTTACCGATCACCACCTGGCTGATGGAGCCGTCGTATTTTAGGTCCTGGGACTCTAGCCCAATGGCTGCCCCAGGAAAAATCCGATTCTCGGAACCGATGGTGGTATGGCCATCGATGACCACATGGGCCCCAATATCCGTATCAGGACCAATGGTGACATGCTCCCCAATCACCGCGTAGGGACCAACCTTAACCGTTGGATGGAGATTCGCACCGGGATGAATTACAGCTGTCGGGTGAATCAGGGTAGTCAAAGACATGCCTCCGGAACCCAGATTTTGAGGTAAACGCACATGCATCAACGAAACCGACCGTCTGCCGGAGCTGAGTCAACAACAGAAAACATCATTTCACCTTCACAGGCCAACTCACCGTTGACCTCAGCCCGGCCAAATATTTTGCCGAAGCGAAGGCGCTTAATGGCCAGCAGTTCTACCGACATGATCAGTTGATCACCGGGCACTACCGGTCGCCGAAATCTTACCTTATCAATGCCAGCAAAGACACACAGACCTTTAACTCCAGGTATCTGGGTCAACACAACCCCACCCACCTGGGCCATCGATTCCACAATCAGCACCCCCGGCATAATCGGGAACCCCGGAAAATGCCCCTGAAAGTGGGGCTCATTCAGGGTTACATTTTTAACACCGATAGCCGACTGGCCGGGCACATAGTGGGTAATGCGATCTACCAGGGCAAACGGGTAGCGGTGGGGCAGTAGCGCATAGATTTCTGCCGCCGAAAACTCCCGGTTGGTCTCCTCGGCGGGTGTCTCAAGCTTTGGAGTGCCAGATTGCACGGCATTCGATGAAGTTACATCAACCACAGTCTTACTATCTTCCCCCTTAACCATTTCCGATTGGCCCCAGGGCCAAGTTATTTTGACCACCGCAGGCAAATTTATACTAAGTCCAGCTCAAGATCTGTCGTTTCCCTAAAATAAACCCCCATTTCTGGATCTGGACAAGGTTTAGATTGATTCTGCCATTAGACGGCACCTTCAGGGAAATTAACTCACCCGTCGAGTGGCTGAGGCCAACCCCAACCCTCTGCCCCATCGCCATGCTCTAAACTGCGACTGCCAGCCCTGGTACCCTGCTCTTCCGCAGCAAGGGGTGGCTCTGGACAGGAGAAACGACATCTCCTCCCCGTGCTACCTCAAGTGGGCTCATCGCCCTCCTGCTGGCCTCCCCCTCGGTGCTGCTGGATGGTTCTGGATAGCTCTAAATGTAGGCGATGGCTGGCTTTGTAAGCCACCACATGGGCCTGGGGTAAACTCCCCAATAAGCTCAAGTCGCCAATCAGGTCCAGCATTTTATGGCGTACTGGCTCATTATCAAACCGCAGGGGAGGATTGAGCCATCCCTCCTGGCCACACACCAGGGCGTTCTCCAGGCTACCGCCTTGAATTAACCCCTGGCTCTGGAGATATTCGATTTGATCGGCAAAGCCAAAGGTCCGGGCCGGAGCCACTGCGGCCATAAACCCATCAGCGGCTGACGCATCAGCCCCCGGTGACCAGCTAAACCACTGGTTGCCAATGGCTTTCAGGGGAAAGTCAATACCGTAGGTGAACCGTTGTTCCGATGCGGGGAAGGCTGCTACAAAGGCATCTTTGTGATGAATGGTCACGGGCTGGGGCAGAGGAAACTCGGTTTTGGTCGCCCCCTGGCTGACCCGGCCTACCTCAGCGATGGCCCTGGCCCACTCTAGAGCAGACCCGTCGAGTAACGGAATTTCTGGCCCATCTACTTCAATGCGGGCGTTATCAATGCCCAGCCCTGCCAGCGCCGCCAGCAGGTGCTCCACGGTGCGGATGGTGGCCTCCCCCCGCCGCAGTTCTGTAGACAGGGTGGTTTCTCCTACCGCCGATACCACCGCCGGAATTTCTGGCTGACCGGGCAGGTCAACCCGCACAAAAGAGCGCCCCTGGTGAACTGCTGCGGGCTTCAGGGTAACCGTGGTTGCCTGGCCCAGGTGCAGCCCCACCCCCTGGCGCTGAATTGCTCCCCCCAGGGTGTGCTGGGGGGACAGGGAGGTCTGCGCCCCGGTGGTTTCAAGCTGCTGGTTGGATGTCACCATTAGAACCGCTCTCCAATACCGAAGTGAATGCGCCCTTCACCCTGATCGTTAAAGCCATAGTCAATCCGCAGCGGACCCAGGGGAGTTTGAACCCGCAAACCCGCCCCGTAGCCAAAGCCGCTGCCCGGCTTATCCCGAGACGGGCCTGGGGCACCCGGTACAGCGTTGCCGCTGCCCAGGTCAGACCCGGCATCAAGAAATAGAGCCGCCCCCAGGAACGAAAACAGCGGAAACCGATACTCCGCGGTGAACTGAGCGTAGGAACGACCACTGCCCACTTCGCCCTCGTCAAAGCCGCGAATGGAGTTGGTGCCCCCCAGGGAAAAGGCCTCGTAGGGCGGCAGGTCTCCCACAATGGTACCCACCTGCACGTTAAAGGCCAGGGCCTGGGGACCGTCGTTAAAGTTGATCCAGCTGACGGGAATGTAGTGGCTGTAGCTGCCCCGCAGGCGGTTCATAAAGATGCTGCCCCGTCCTATCGGTATAGATTGTTCGGTATTCAGGCGTAAAATGCCGCCACTGGTGGGGTTAAAGGGGTCATTCCGCCGGTCCCAGGTGGCGCTGAGGGGAAACGTCCACAGGTCGTCAACCGCACCCCCGTCCCTGGAGGCACTGAAGGTTAAGGGGTTGCCCTCTTCGTCAAAGGCTACAGCACTGCCGTCGGCATCCCGAGAGGATATATTCTGCGCCAGAGTACCGACGGTGGCGGTCCAGTTATTCCCCAGGGGACGACTGAAGGAGACCCCGCCGCCGATGCGGCGAATCCGCACCCGATCACCATTGGCCAGATTGATTTCATTGGGGCCACCGTCAAAGTTGAGGTTAATGGACCGACGGGCAAAGGCGTTTAGCGTGTAAGACGTGCGGAATGGATCACCAGCAATCCACGGATCGGTAAACGAAATATCAAACAGAATGTCGCGGGTACTGAGCTGGGCTTCGGCGGAGAGCTGCTGGTTATTGCCGCCAAAGTTGTCTTGCCGGAAGCTAACCGTACCAAACAGGTCGCCAGTAAAGTTAAAGCCCAAACCAGCGGCCACAGAGCCGGTATTGCGCTCGGTAACGTTGACAATGACCTTCACTTTACGGGGGTCGTCATCTCCGGGCTCCAGCCCGGGGGTAACGTCTTCAAAAATTTGTAAGGCGAAGACGCTCTGAAAATCTTGCTCAATCTGTGCCTGGTTAAAGACATCCCCCGGTTCTGTGGCAAACTCGCGGGTAATGATGTAGTCGTGGGTGCGCCCGTCTACCGGTTCACCGTCTTCATTGACGGCATCCCCATCGGCGTTAAGAAAACGGACTTCGATTTCTTCAATCACCCCTTCGGCGACTTCCAGGGTAACCACCCCATCATCTGAAACCTCAGGGGCCGCGATGACCTGGGCCAGCACATAGTCCCGGTCCTGGTACCACTGGTTCAGCTCTAGAATGCCATCCTGAAAATCTAGCAGGTTGATGATTTGCCCCCTCTGGTCGGCGAATATCTCATCGACCACCTCTTCGGGCAACACCCGGTTGCCTTCCACATTCACCTCGGTGAGCACAGGGTTAGGCTGCACCACATAGGTCACCCTTACCCCCAAGTCGGTATCTTCGGGAGCCGCATCTACCGCAGCAAAAAAGCCGGTGGCAAAAATGTTATTGATGTCTTGCTGCAGTTGGGTGCGAGTGGTAGTTCGTCCGGGGCGGGTTTCAATGGAATCGTAAACGATGGCGCGCAGGTTTTCGTCTAGTTCGCCAGTGGCTGCCTCCACCTGAACTTCGGCCACCAGCACTCGGGGTTCCGCTTCTTCTTCCGGCTCTGCAGATTCGGTGTCGGCATCCGGGGCTTCGGTATCGGCATCCGGTTCGCTCTCCTCAACCGCATCTGGCGGAGGCCCAACGTCGCTACCGGCGTCTTCTTCTGCCGCCTGGCGAATCCGCTCAATCTGTTCGGGGGTGAGTTCTGTAGCGTTCTCGCGAATGGCTTCCGGGCTACCCTGGGCTACCCTGGCCCCGCCAGCGAAAGGCTCAGAATCGGGAGGTTGATTGGCAACCTCAGGGGGGACTGCCTCGCCATCACCCACTGTCAGAGCTGCAGGGGCGGTGGGGGCCACCTCGGAACCAGCAGGGGTTTCGGAAACTGCCGTCGGGGAGGTCTGCCGGGGCTCTGGCCCGAATACCTCGGTCATGGCCTCGGTTGTTTGGCGATCTGCCGCATCCAGAGAGGGCTGAGCCATCAGGGTGTTGGGCTCTACAGCCTGAGCCGTTCGGTGCTGATGAATTTGGTCCCGCAGGGCCTGAATGGCGGCGATATCCCGCGATGCAGGGTTAGAAGCTGCCCCCGATGCAGCACTGGCCTCATCTGCAGCCACCGGCATGGGAGCCAGGGCCTCAGCCCCAGACCCATTGGCCTCTTGGGCGGCTTGCAGGGTCAGTGGTTGAGCCACCGTCATGGCTTCTGGTAGGGAAGCAACCGCCTCTCCGACGAGGGAAGTATTGCCCTGGTTCTGGTCTTGTTCTGTGGTTGAGTTTGTCTGGACATCGGACCATGGGTTGGCTTTGGCCTGAGAAGACGACAAACCCACCAGTCCCGACGCCGCAATAAACGCCAAAACCGTAGGAGATAAGCGCATTAGCACACACCTGTTAAATCACATCCACACACCACGAGAGACACCCCGCATGACAAGGGTTTAGGGTTGCCCAAAAACCTTGGCTGGGGGTACGCCCGACTAATCGGACAAATTTTACCGCATAGGCGACGTCAATTCTTGGAGGATTGAGCCGCTACCCGTTCTAGCACCCGTTGATAGGCGGCCTCAACCTGGCCCAAATCTTGACGGAACCGATCTTTATCCATCACCCGTTGGGCTTCGTCCTGAATGGTTCGATCCCACAGTCGGCAGGTATCTGGGCTGATTTCGTCGCCCAGCAAGATCTGCCGGTGGGCATCCAGGCCGAACTCAAGTTTGAAGTCTACCAGGGTAATGTCGCATGAGAGGAAAAAGTCGGCCAGAATCTCGTTGATGCTTAGGGCCTGACGACGCAGGAGATCAATCTGTTCCTCAGTGGCCACCTGCAGCACCCGCATTCGATCCGGGGTGAGGAGCGGATCCCCCAACTCATCTTTTTTGTAGTAAAACTCCACCAGGGGCGGCTCTAGTTTCTGCCCCAGGGGCAGCCCCGTTTCTCGGCAGAGGCTACCCGCCGCCAGGTTACGCACCACCACTTCCAGGGGGATAATCGTCAGAGCCTTGACTCGCATTTCCCGCTCGGTGGGGGTTTCAATCCAGTGGGTGGGCACTCCCTGAGCTTCTAACAGCCGAAACAGGTGGGTTGAAATGGTGCAGTTGATCCGGCCCTTATCCTGAATTTGGCCCCGCTTCTGGGCGTTAAAGGCCGTTGCGTCATCTTTGAAATAGGTCAGCAAGACATCTGGATCGTCTGTGGCATAGACAATCTTAGCCTTACCTTCGTAGAGCTTGTCGCCAGTGGTCATGGGCTTAAGGGCTGGGAATGGGCTTAGCTATTCTAACGGTAAGGAGGGTACTGGGCACCAGGTACTGGGTACCCGATACCCAGTCCCTATTCCCTCTTCCCCCCTCCCTCTTCCCTCTTCCCTCTTCCCTATTCCCTATCCCCTATTCCCTATCCCCTCTTCCCTATTCCCTATTCCCTATTCCCTATTCCCTCTCCCCTCTCCCCTACTTACTCATCATCACATAAACCCCATCCCAATCCTCTGGCGGGGGCTGTACCAGATACTGCTTGGCCCGGCGGATATGGACATTGACGGCTTTATCGTCAGGGCGCAGTTGCTGGGCCTGCTGAAAGAGCTGGATAGCCTGTTCGAATTCCATGCCGGTATAGGCGTTACGGGCGTTGGCATAAATATTGAGGAATTCTCGGGTGGCTGCATCCAGGGAGGTGCTGCGCAGGTCGATGAGTTCGTAGAGGTTAACGGCTTTGCGCTTGCCTTTGACCTGGGTCCGGTCCAGTTCCCGCACCCAGATGCGGTCTTTGCAGAGGTTGTAGGTGTACTCGCTGAGGACGATATCGCAGCCGTATTCTTTGGTAGCCCCCTCCAGGCGAGAGCTGAGGTTAACGCCATCGCCGATGACGGTGTACTCCATTTTGCGCTGGGAGCCGATGTTGCCCGACACCACTTCCCCTGAGCTAATGCCAATGCCGATACGAATCTCGGGTTGGTTGCTGGCCCGGCGGTTGCGGTTGAACTGGTCTAGCCGCTGGCGCATATCCAGGGCCGACTGAATCGCCGCCCAGGCATGGTTCTTGAGGGGTAGGGGGGCTCCATAGACGGCCATCAGGGCATCGCCGATGAATTTGTCGAGGGTGCCTTCAAAGTTAAACACCGCCTCTACCATGGTTTCAAAGTAGGCATTGAGCATTTCCACCACTTTGTCGGCTTCCAGGTTCTCGGTCAGGGTGGTGTAGCCGCGAATGTCGGAAAAGAGAACCGTGACCTCTTTCCGTTCGCCCTTCATCATGGTGTCTTCCCCCAGGGCCATGACCCGCTCTGCTACGCCGGGGGTCATGTAGCGGTAGAGGGTGCTCTTCATCCGCTTTTCCTGGCTGATGTCTTCTAGCACCAGCAGGCCACCCAGCACCCGGCCTTCGGGGTTGGTGAGGGGGTTAACGGTCAGGTTAATGCTGCGTTCGAGGGGCTGGACCTGATCTCTGGTGACTATCTCGGCAGTGTCACTCAGCTCTCCCCAGAGGCGATATTGGCTGGGGGTGTCGCTATCCTGAATCACCAGTCGGCAGAGATCTTCTCCCGCCATTAGGGCCACCTTCAGGCTTTGCTCGGGGACGTAATGCTTGGCCCCATTGGTGAGGCTGTCGGTAAGACGAAACCGGAGGTTGTCGACGGGGATAATTTCCCACACGGGCCGGTGGAGCAGTGCTGTTTCCCACTGGTGGCGCAGACCGCGGGTCTGGTCTGAGTCCATAGGGCAGCCCAGCAGTTCCATGGCGGCATCGTTGATGGTGACGATGCGCCCTTCCATGTCGGTAGAGATGACGGCGTCTGAAAGGCTCTGGAGGATGTCTTTCTGGTACTGCTTTTCCACCAGGACATTCTCGAACAGCTTGGCATTTTCCAGGGCAACGCCAGCCTGAATGTTAAAGGCCCGCATGAAGGATTCATCGGAAGCGGTGAAGGTGCCCTGGGCTTTGTTGATCAGCTGGGTAACGGCAATGAGCTTGCCCCCTGAGTCGAACACCGGCATACAGAGAATGTTGCGGGTATGGTAACCGGTGCGCTTATCGGCCTCGGGGTTAAAGCGAGGATCTTGATAGGCATCGGGAATGTTGAGGGCCTCGCCGGTGGTGGCCACGTGGCCAACGATGCCGGTGGTACTGGGGATACGCAGCTCCACCAGGGATTTGCCGTCGCCGGATTTGACCTTTGACCACAGCTCGCCACTGTCTTCATCAATCAACCAGAGGGTGCTGCGGTCGGCCTGCATAAGCTGGCGGGCTTCTTCCATCACCGATTGCAGGGTTTTTTCCAGATCTAAACTCTGCTCCAGGGAAGAAATGGCCTTGAGCAGGGCAGACACTCCCTTCTGGTTGCGAGCGGCAACGTAGAAGGAATTGCAGCTCTCTAGAATGACCCCCAGGGATTCGGCAAATTCTTTGAAGCTTTGCTCATCCTGCTCGTTGAAGGGCATGCCGTTGAGCTTGTTGAGCAGCTGCACCACCGCCACAATGTTGTCGGTTTTGGGGCTGAGCACCGGCATACAGAGTATGCTGCGGGTGCGATAGCCGGTTTTTTGGTCGTGGGTGCGGTCAAACCGGTCGTCTTTGTAGGCATCGGGAATATTGAGCGGAGCAACGGTGGTGGCGACATAGCCAGAAATGCCCTTACCCATAGGAACACGAATTTCTAAAGACCGCTCCCCATCCCCCTGGGCAATTTTGGACCACAGCTCCTGTTTTTCCTGGTCCACCATGAAAATGGTGGTGCGTTCGGCTTCTAAAATCTGGCCGATTTTTAGGGTAAATGCCTCTAAAATTTGCTCCAGCATGATCTCCAACGACTCGTTGTTGATCATGTCAATGGCCCGCAGAAAATGCTCAAACTCGCGGGTAATCTGGTCGAGCAACTCGACAAACTGGGGGGTGGGCAGATCCCGTACCCGATTTGTCAGGGAACTGGAGTAGTTCACCTGGGACAGCGTGGCGAGCATACTGCTTGAGGTTGAAGGCGACATAGAGTACCCGCTAGAGGGAGACCGGCAGAGCAATTAACAGAAAAAAGAACCTTGAGACGAAGAGATTATGTCCCTGGGGTGATCGCTGGATTTGAGGCTGGGGTAAGGTCAGGGTTCTGTTTCAGGGTACCCAGCGAAAGGGGGTTTTGTACAACCCTGGATGGATTTCCCTCGGGGCAAGGTAGAGTTGTGTCATGGCCACGGAAGAAAATTTCTATAGTAGCTCTATTACCGCCGCCAGCCAGTGTTGGGGACAACCTAAAGGGATGAAATTGCTTGCTGCTGGTTCTCCGGATGCTCCGGCTCTGAGGCAAGTTGGGCCTCTGCAGGCTGGGGCGTTGTTGCCCGGGTATCGCCCCGGCCTGCAGCTGATTGGGAGAACCCTGGTGCGAGGAATTTACCTCTGGCTGGGCACTGGTTTGGCGCTGGTGCTGCTGCTGGGGTTCCCTGACCTGGCCTGGGCGGCGGTGCCGGCGGGCAGCGGCGACCCCCATCCTCTATTAACTGCCGAAATTTTGCGCCAGCGCATTAATACGCCCGTGTTACGGGATGGCAAACCCACCATCAACCTGAAAAATTTCACCATTGATCTGCGGCCCGAGGGAGACCTGCAAACAGCGTTTTACCGAATGCTGAGCTCGGCCCTGCAGAAAACCGCCCGTCCCCCGGCGCTCGATCTAAGCTATGCGGTAGTCGAGGGGGAACTGGACCTGCAGCGGCTGGGGCTGAGGGAGCCCCTCTACGGCAACACCCTGGCACCGCTGCTGAGTGAAGACAGTCAGGCCCAGCTGCGGCGCGATCGCAACCGCCTGTCTCAGCTCAGCCGTCTGTCTCAATCGCTGCTGATTCAGGGCCAGGGTGGGCCTCAGCAAATTTATCTATTCCGGGGGCCGTTGATTTGGGTGCAAACCCGTTTCAGGGGGCCGGTGACGGGTACCGACAGCTTTTTTTTGGGGCGAATTCTCGCCCAGGGGGCCAGCTTCGAGCAGGGGCTTTACCTGTCGGGATCGCGCTTTAACCAGGAGGTGAACTTTTCAGGGGCTGATTTCCGTCGGGGGCTACAGGCCAAGGGCAGTATTTTTTTTCAGCCGGTGCGGTTTGACCAGGGGCGATTTGCTCAGGAAACCAACTTTCAGGGGGCTGAGTTTAAAGCCGATGCCAACTTCAGCCGTGGCCAGTTCGGGGGGGCACTGAATTTCAGCCGGGTGCAGTGGCAGGGCACCGCTGATTTTGCCCGTACCCTCTGGCAGGGCACCGCCTTTTTTCTGCGCAATTCCTTTGCTAAAGCCTTGTTTTTTACCGAAGCCCGATTCGAAGCCCCTCTCATTCTGCGTCAGGCCCGGTTTGGGGAACCGGTGAATTTGCGCAACGCCATGCTGGGGGCCGAGGCCGACTTTGGCGATGCTCTGTTTCAGCCCCAGGCCTATGTGAATGTGTCGGGCATGGAATTTAGTGTCGAACAGACTCAAATTCTGGGCACTCCAGGCCGCATTGGTCGGGTGTTTTCGGTGCCCCGGCTGGGGGGAAATGAAACTGTATTGCGTAATCTGGAGCGTAACTTTCGCAAACTTGAGCAAATCAGCGACGCTAACCAGATTGCCTACACCACCGAGCGGCTGCGCCTGAAAGACTGGGAGCGGCGGCTATTGGGGGCAAATTTGAATACGGCCTCCATCCAGACGCTAATGCGGGCGGGGTTTACCCAAAGTCAAGCGGAAGGGATTGTCAAGCGACGGCAAGAGCGCCCCTTCCTGACGGTGGATGATGTACTGAGTATAGAGGGGGTTGACCTGGCGGCCTACGTTAAGGTGCGGGATCGACTTCTGGCCCAGGGCTCGTTTACCTGGGTTAGTCGGGGGCTGCTGGCCCTGCGCTGGCTGGGGTTGGCCGGGTTGATCGTACTTAGCCGTTATGGCACCAGTGTGGGGTTGGTGTTTGGCGTCGGGCTAATTGTCATGCCCATTTTTGCCCTCATGTTCTGGTTTGTAGACCGCTACCGGCGGCGGGTGCCCAACCCCATTTTGCCGCCCCTGCATGAGGGGCTATGGCTGGGTTCGGTCTGCGGCGGGCTGTTTGTTTTGGGGCTGAGTGACCTGCTGCGCACCTCCGACTATCCCCTGCTGACCCTGCTGTCTATTGTTGGGCTAACCCTGCCAATTCCTTTGCTGTTGATTGGGCTACTGCTCAAGCGGGGGCGTTACCACAACCTGATGGACCAGAGCTATTTTGTCGAAGATGGTAGTCTGCGCCAGTTAAGGCTGCTAATTGCTCGCCTGCCGGTGATTCCCCGCTACTACTTTTTTCGGGATCGGTACTTTCCTATCCTGCTTGATCGGCGCTGGAACTGGCTTAATTACCTGGACTTTAGCCTCAACAACTGGTTGAAATTTGGCTTTAACGATATTCGCCTGCGGGATGAAGAAGTTCCTGGTCTCATAACCGCCCTGGTATGGTATCAATGGGGGCTAGGGCTGCTCTACGCCATTCTGCTGCTGTGGACGTTTTCGCGAACGATCCCCGGCCTCAATCTGTTGCTATACTTCTAGCCCTAACGCTGTGGTTCAACGCATCGACTCTAAATCTAATCATACTCGAGAGGCCAAGGCCAATTTGCGGCGAAGGTTACTCAACGCTCGTCAGAGCATTCCTGCCCAGGTCTGGCGGGAGAAGTGCGATCGCATCTGTGCCCACTTGCAAGCCTGGGACTACTTTCGCCAGTGCCGGGTGGTGCTGGCCTACACCAGCTTTCGCAACGAGCCAGATATCAGCGCCCTGACCCAGCACCACGAGCACTGGGGGCTGCCCCGCTGTGTCGGTAAAACCATGGCCTGGCACTACTGGTCTAAAACCATTCAGTGGCCTTTGCGCAAGGGAGCCTATGGCATTATCGAACCCCATCCCCAGTCGCCCCTGGTCGACCCCACCCTGGTAGATTTAATTCTGGTCCCCGCCGTGGCCTGCGATGTGCGTGGCTACCGCCTGGGCTATGGGGCGGGCTACTACGATCGAATGCTTAGCAAAGCCGAGTGGAAAGATAAACCCACCATTGGCGTTGTGTTTGAATACGCCCGGTTACCCAGCGTGCCCCGAGATGTGTGGGATCAACCCATGATTGGGGTTTGTACCGAAAGTGGATTATTTTTGGCCAAGCGCTAGCTGAATGGGGCAGCAAGGAGTAGGGTAGACCCAATCAAGGGAGAGTATCGCTGGGGAGGTGCGGCAGTGTCTATTAATCGGTTAATTCCTAATATTTGTTCTGACCGGTTGGCCGAGAGCAAGCAGTTTTATACTGAGCTGCTAGATTTTTCGCTGGCCTTTGAGAGCGATTGGTATGTTCAGGTTATATCTCCCCGCGCCCCCCATATGGAATTGGGCTTTATTCGTCGGGACCATGAACTGGTGCCCGAACCCTTTCGTCAGCTTCCCCAGGGCATGTACCTGACCATTGTGGTGGATGAGGTTGATACTGTTTTCACTAAAATCAGGGCCGCAGGGTTAGAGATTCTGCAACCGCCTCAAGACGAGTTCTATGGCCAAAGACGCATGTTATTGTGCGACCCCAACGGCCTGTTGCTGGATGTCTCATCGCCTATTAGCAAATAGTTTGGCACCGTGCTGACCAGGTGAAAGCAATAAAAGTTCTATTAAAAAATCCCTCTTCTAAACCAGGAAGAGGGATCCAGACCTTGTCCAAGTTGTCCAAGTCCAGAAGTGGAGTTTTGCCTTAGGGAAAACTACAGATCTCGAGCTGGGCTTGGTATACAGAACAGCATCGGCAACGCCGAATAGCAAGGATAATAGTCAAGGTGGAATTAGAGTAGTCCAACTAATAAAACATCCAAGCTAGGCCCACCCTCCGGGAAGCAAGCTACATCCCCCAACCCCTTCTCCCTTGGGGAGAAGGGGAGCCGGATTCAGAACCCCTCTCCTTCAGGGAGAGGGGCAGGGGTGAGGGCGGAGGGTCACGGCAAATGGATAGTCATTTTCATGGAGTACTCTTAAACCCTGGGGTGAAGTACCTGCAGTTTAGTCATCATCTAGAGCGGCTTCCATTTGCTCTGAAATCTTTTCTTTGATATCTTCAACGCTGGGCATGAAGGCTTTTTTCTTTTCAAAACCAGCCTTAATCTTTTCGGCAATTTCCTCAGCTGTAGGAGCCATTTCTGTATCGGCAGCGTCAGGGTTAAATTGCTGTTTCGCTTCCATACCCGCCCGAATACGTTCCTGAATTTCTTCAGCCGTGGGCATGAACATCTCTTTCTTTTTCATAAAGATTTCTTTCTTCTGGTCAGGGGTTAGAGATGCAAAGATAGAGCTTTTTGGAATTTGCTTAACGACCGAAGCCAGTTCCGTTTTTTGCTCTGGGGTCAGATACATTTCCCGAAAGGCCCGGCGCATGCTATAGCCATCCTGAATTGCTTCTTCAAAGCGTTCTCGCTGGTCAGGATACAAGATTTCCTCGATTTCAGGCACGTATTTGTCTTGCAACTGCTGCATTAAAACTTGCTGATCTTCAGTTAAGTCAATATCCTGAAACCAGGGTAAGGAAAATGGAAAAGGAGCGGCCAGGGCGGGTTGAACGACCAGGGTCAATGCCAGTAAAGCACCCATGAATGCGGACATTAGCTTGCGTAACATATCAAACACAATCTCCTGTGGATTTTAGAAAACTCATCACATCTATACCAAGTCCAGCTCGAGAACTGTAGCTTTCCCTTAAGCAAAACTTCACTTCTGGACTTGGTATAGGTTTAACAATGCCACTAATCAGTATCCTGGACTGATCTGGCATGTTCGGCAAACGCTACAACAGCCATAAAGGCAATAATAATCGCCGGAATAATCAAACTCCACCAACTTTCAGAAATTAAAACAAAGTAAGTTGCGGCCAGACTTCCCAGGGCAAACCCAATAATGACCGGAAACATACGCCCCATCCGTTCTTTCGCCTCAACCCCGGCCCTGGCGGCAGCTTCATCGGTAGCCGGTGAGAAGAACTTAGAAATCGTGACCTGCACCAGGTCGATGGTTAACTGGGTAGTATTTCCCGTCATTACCGTGGTGGGGATGTAGCTTTTAAATGTTCCCTTGGCTTCTTTCATCAGGGCATTTTGGATGGCCATGGCAATCACCCCGGTCATACCAATAGGAAAGATGTACTCTTCCTGAACATCCAGCACAAGAGCGGGAGTTAAACTCACCCCAACTAACAGAAAAATGGTCAGGGCAATGGCCTCTGCCGTCAGCAAAATTGCAAAAACTGGCCACTGCCTTCTGCGGGCAAAACGAGCCAGCAGCGAGGTCCCGGCTACGGTCAAAATAAACACCGGCAGCATGACCAGGTGAGTAATGACTGACTCTTCGTCGGCATATACAAAGGAGTATCCTGCCAGGGCAATGTTGCCAGTAACATGGGCCGTAAAGATGCCAAACAGAATGATGAAGGCAGACACATCTACAAACCCGGCAACCCAGCTTAAGAGAAAACCAGCGGGCCCATCGCTCAAAATGTAGCTACCAATACCAGGTTGAGGTTTAGAAGGTGAAGTTGCGACCATGGTTAGAATTCACTGAAAAGTAGGCTCCCTGCCAGGTGGTGCAGTCGTGAATATGCGGAAAATTATTTTCCAAAACTTTGCCACATAGCAGAGTTTTGGAGATGGTTACATCGTCTCGGCTTACTTTGGTCGCTTCTGTAACAGGGGCGACCATATTCTTTCAGATGATTCACGACCCAGAGCCTATCCCCTTTAATCAGGCTGTGCTTTGCCCCCGTTACCGCCATAGTGTTCTTGAAGCTACAGAATTCATCCTGCGGTCTAGATACATTAGTGTTCAAGCACTGTATACAGTGCACCGCATTCATGAAGGTCTTTCACCAAAGAAGGTCGAATCTTCTTCCGTATAACTCGGGCTAAAGTGTCGTTTTAGGATTAGCAGTAACCCTGCTCAACGGCAATTTTAGGAGCCTTAAGAAAACCTGTTGTTTGTTTTTTCTGGTGTGAAAACGACAAAAAACTCCAAAACTAGTTGTCAATCTTTCAAATATCCATACAACCGTTAACAAAGGAGCTACAGCAGTCTATGGCGCAGTCGGACAGCGGAAGTACTCTAGTAGAAAAGGACTTATCGGCCGATACTGTAGAGTACAACATCGGCCTTCTCTACGGGTTGGATGACAAACCGCCCGTGTCAGAGGCAGCTTTTGTTGCGTTGCAGCATGTGCTGGCTTCGTTTGTGGGTATTATTACTCCACCTATTATTATCTGTGGGGCTCTGGGGGTAGATCCGGTTAACACCAGCATTATCATCAGCATGTCGCTCTTCGCTAGTGGCATTTCCACGTTTATTCAGTGTCGACGCTTTGGCCCGGTGGGGTCTGGTTTGTTGAGCCTGCAGGGCACCAGCTTTGCCTTTTTGGGACCAATTATCGCCATTGGGTCGGGGGCAATTGATGGTGGGGCCACCGTTGAGCAGGCCCTGGGGCTGATTTTTGGCTGCTGTCTATTTGGGTCCGCCATTGAGATAATCTTGAGTCGGTTTTTGCATCTAGCCCAGCAAATTATTACGCCGGTGGTCTCAGGCACCGTGGTCATGATTATTGGTCTCAGCCTGATCAAAGCCGGTTTCTTTAGTTTGGCTGGCGGCGCAATTGCTCAGCAGAACGAAACTTTCGGCAGTACTCAAAACCTTTTACTCGGGTTGATGGTGCTGGCCATTGTGGTGGTGCTTACTCTTTCAAATAATCGATTTTTTAGGATGGGAGCCATCGCCATCGGTTTGATTATGGGTTATGTGGTTGCCGCTTTTATGGGCATGGTTAACCTCAGTGCTCTGAGCCAACTGCCTTTGATTCGGTTGCCTATGCCCCTGCGGTTCGGGTTGGACTTTAACTTTGCTGCCTTTCTGCCGATCGCCCTGCTTTATCTGATTACTGCAGTAGAAACCATTGGTGACCTGACCGCAACTTCCGCCGTTTCGGGAGAGCCTGTCAGGGGCAGGATTTATTTTCGCCGGATTAAAGGCGGGGTTTTAGGAGATGGCATTAACTCGGCTATTGCGGCTTTTCTGAATACCTTTCCAAATACTACATTCAGTCAGAATAATGGTGTGATTCAAATGACGGGGGTTGCCAGTCGCTATGTCGGTTTCTTTGTAGCCGGTATCTTCACAATTCTGGGTCTGTTTCCAATCATTGGCGGTATTTTCCAGGCGATTCCTCAACCGGTTTTGGGCGGGGCCACCCTGGTCATGTTTGGGTCTATTGCTGTTGCCGGCCTAAACATTGTGGCCTCCTCAGGCTTAGATCGACGTTCCATGATCATCGTCGCGGTGTCTCTCGCCCTGGGATTGAGCGTGGTTTATACTCCCGAAGTGCTGGCTGACAAACCCGTTTTGATTAAAAATGTATTTTCTTCCGGTATTTCTACCGGCGGTATCACTGCCATTCTTTTGAATGTAATTTTGCCGGGTCAACCTGCGGTTAAATCTCACCATGAGGCTTCTACTCCTTCCGAAGCTTAGGTCACTGATCGGTTAATGGTCTGAGCTGATGCAGAAGGTGGAGCGTTTGGTTTCACCTGCTGTTTCTATTAATTTTGGCAACGGCCTGTCCCAGATTTGGCTCGATTTATTGGGGGTTTCTTGTCTTAAACTCCACTTCTAAACTTTAGGAAGAGGTGGAGAATTTATTGCTTCCTGAGGGCTGTTTCCCTTTCGAACGTTAAGACTTAAGAAATTAATTCTTGCCAATCGAGAAAATGTTATTTAGGCAACATTTTCCTGACGTAACCATTGATACTTTGCGATTAATTATTTAAAGCTTGGTGTGAGGAAAATTAATGACTGATTTTGCGGCCTTCTGTAAGCAAAGGCTAATGTTTGCCATGGCAAAATGTCAGCCGCTGATGGTGGTTTTTGTCGCATTGACATCTGCGACTCCGGCCCCGGCGGTAGACTGGCCAGAGTTAGGTTACAGGGGGGCATCCACTAATCCATCTCCTGCTGCGCTGGGAGAAGGAACTCTCTCCTTCGATAGCTCTGCCAATACTTTGCTGGCTGGCGAGCCGGTTCAGCTTGCCAACGACCCCCTGGTAGCTGCACCGGAGTTTTTGCCCAATGACGTTCAACCGGTTTTGGGCATTAGTGACCTGGAGGCCGGGGTCACCCCTCAAGCCGTGCTAGGGGAAACTGACGCTGAAGGGATGGCCCAGGTCACCAGCGTCAGCGAATTTTCTGATGTGCTGCCTACAGATTGGGCTTTTCAGGCTCTGCAAAATCTGGTGGAGACCTACGGTTGTATCGAGGGATATCCTGACGGCACCTATCGAGGTCAGCGTGCTCTGACTCGGTTTGAATTTGCTGCAGGGCTTAACTCTTGCCTGAATGTAGTTTCTCAATTGGCTGCCCAGGGGGGACTCGACCCTGATGAGCTGGCAACCCTTCGACAACTGCAGGAAGAGTTTCGGGCAGAGCTAACCTCTCTGGAAGGACGGGTCGATGCCCTGGAAATGGATGTGGCCGAACTACGGGCACAGCAGTTTTCTACCGTGACCAAACTGCGCGGTCGAGTGTTTGCCCATGTCGGGGGCGGATTTAGGGGCGGAGAGATTACCGCTGAAGGGGCCGACATTTTTAACCCCCGAGAACGTGATCAATCAGGTAATCCGGGTCCGGCTCGAGATGCCAATGGCGACCCAATTCTACGCACCGTTGACCGTGATCCCGGAACCACAGTCGGCAGTCTCGCCTGGATCAACTTTGATACCTCCTTCACGGGGGAAGATCTGCTGAAGATACAATTGGTTGCGGGTAGTGGCCAGAGCCCTGCAAATCTCTATGGTTCTGCCGGTCTGTTTAATACTTTCGGAACTCCATTTACATTCCAGACTGGCGGCATCACCCCCTTCGATGTAGCGATACGGGAACTGAGTTACCAATTCCCTGTAGGTGACCGCTTTACCGTTGACATCGGCCCTCGGATAAACTGGTATTCCTACTTTGACAACAACCGCTATACCTTCTTTCTAACGGGGGCCAACAGCTTTAACTCCAGTGGCGGTACCCTGGTGAATGCTGTAGACCGTGGAGCGGGGGCTGTCGTTGTTTGGGATGTCACCGACTGGCTAGACCTGCGCCTGGGTTACCTGTCTGAAAACACAGAGTTTTTGCCGGGGCTGCGCACGGCGGTTGACCCGACCCGTGGCCTGTTTGGGGGAACCAACACCCTCACTGGTCAAATTGGGTTGCGTCCCCTAAATGACCTGAACCTGCGCCTGCTCTATACCCGCTCCAGTTTGCAGTCTTTTAATGGTCTGGTGGGAGGCACGAACGGAGAGCCTATTTACGGCTTTGCTGATGACGGTGTCGGCGGAGATCTGAGTGGAGCAACCGCAAACACCTTTCTGGTCAATTTTGACTATACCCCCTTTGACTGGCTCGGATTCTTTGGCCGGTATACCTATGCCACCACCGACCTGCGTAAACCCGGAAGGAGCGTCGGGGATATTAATATGCAGTCCTTCCAGGTGGGGCTTGGCTTCCCGGATTTATTCAAAGAAGGTGCCCTGGCGACGGTGTCTTATCTGGTGCCGTTTGATGTGACCAGCGGGCGTAGTTTTCTGGTCTCTGGCGGGGGCGATGGCGGCACCCAGCAGGAACTGGAGTTTAGCTACCGTTACCCGGTATCGCCCAATATTGCCCTCATGCCTTCGTTCTACTGGGTAATTAACCCCAACAACTTCAGCCGCAACCCTGACCTGTATTTTTTGAATTTACAGGCGCAGCTGTCGTTCTAAGACCGGGGTCTTTCATCTGCCTGTGGCTCAATGGCATCGAGCGAGTATTTGTTCTCTGCTTCAATTACTTTGGGATGTAGCTCTGGCTGCATCCCATTTCTGTTGGTATGTGACATTTTTTCTTCTACCTTGTGCTACAGCAGGCTAGGATACAAGCTGGCGTGCTGTAACGGAGAGCCCTTGATCGCAGGATTTTTGAATTTAGACAAACCCAGCGGCATGACCTCCCACGACTGCGTTGGGGTGGTGCGAAGGGTATTTGGCCTCAAAAAAGTCGGCCATGGGGGCACCCTTGACCCTGCGGCCACTGGGGTACTGCCCATTGCGGTTGGCCGAGCGACCAGGCTTCTACCCTACTTAGCGCCAGACAAGGCCTATGAGGCTGTGGTTCGGTTTGGAGTAACCACCCGCACCGATGATCTGGAGGGTGAGATACTCTCGCAAAATCCTGTTGCCCAAATCGATCTGCAAACGGTTCAAGCCCTATTACCTGAATTCGTTGGCACCATCGAGCAAGTTCCTCCCGCCTTTAGCGCCATCCAGGTCAACGGCCAGCGTCTCTATGACCTGGCTCGTCAGGGCAAAGAGGTAACTGCCCCCAGCCGGACCGTTACGATTCACAAAATTGCGATCAGCGCCTGGCGACCGGGAGACTTTCCCGAATTAACCCTGCAAATCGTTTGTGGGGCAGGTACTTACATTCGCTCTATCGCCCGTGATTTTGGCGAAAAGCTTGGCTGTGGAGCTACCCTGGCCCATCTGGTGCGCACCCGCAGCAGTGGGTTTGACCTGAAGGATAGTTTTACCCTCGAGGCGGTAAAAGCTTGCATCGAGCAGGGAAAAGACCCTTTGCAGCCTGTGCCGTCTGCTCTGGATCATTTACCGACAGTTATTCTAGACCCAGATCAAAGCCATCGCTGGTGTCTGGGGCAAAAGATCGCGCCGCCAGCTATTTTAGAACCGCATATGGTTTATCGAGTGCTAGATCACCATGAAACGTTTCTAGGCATCGCCCAACTCGACCAGGGAGCCGAATCTCCTATTCTCAAAGCTAAAGTGGTCTTTCACCAACCTTAGAGCATCGGTACATGGCTCAGGGTTCTGTGTCTACTATTCAAACTTTTCCATAGAAAAGCCTCTGCCACAGAGGCAGAGGCCTGCATTCATACCTCAGCGTTACTCAAGTCAAGAGGAGAGTCTCACGGTTAAGAGCAATTGACTGATTGACTGCAGCATGAAACTATTGTTCACTTCCAAGACAACTTGCTGATGCTGCTTTAGACCGAACCTACTTTGCAGAGAGAGACGCGCTAGAGAACGCATCGCCACTGTAAGCCGGAACTCGATTGCTGTAGTCAGTAGCTTGCCCGGTCACTGATACCGCAAGAGATTCAAACCCCTCAGAGCGCCAGTTACGCTCGTGGATAGGCTTAGTTTGTTCGCCCCGAAAATAAGCCTGACTACCAATTAAAGCGGCAGCAACAAACCCAACAAGTAGCAAACCTAGTAAAAAAAACATGGTTGTTCTCCTGAAAGAACGAAAGGAAATGAAGCGGAAAATTCAGCCGGTTAACTTACAACCGCGGTGATTGCCAGTAGACCACCCATCAGCAGCATGGCGGCAACCCCTTGCAGTACGTAGCGACGCTGTTGCTTGGGAGAAGGCTTTTCAGCCAGGTAAGGCTTAGGCTCTTTAGCAAAGTTATTTAAGATACCGTGCTCGTCGGTGGTGGTATACATGGCGTACCTCGTTTCTCCATGTATACCAATGTAACGGAAAATGTTACAAATTGCAAACTGGTATTGACATCCTGGGATTAAGGGCTGTACGGCTTCAGTGCCAGGCACTGGAGTGTCTAAATCTGTTAACTCTTGAAATACAGCGTTTGGAATGATGATTGTGTCAAAAAGCGAGTTCAAGAGCGATAGTTGGCCAATCGCATCTAAGTTGGTGATTGGGGAAGTATTGCTGACGACAATCACAGCTCGCTCAGTTTGTGAAGCGTCTCAACATCGGCTGTTAACTCATTCAGTCCATAGTGGACAGGAATGTCGCGACTGCCAGCAACTGCTGAAATCTGATGCGAGGCATTTCCGCCAGGCAACTGGCCTGCGCCAGGGTCAGCTTTTCCTTTTGGAACAGCATCACCGCAATCTCTCGCTTCATCTCGGCTTCGCTCATGCGAGATGACAAACGATATCTCCATTGATAGAGCCTGTTGCACTCATGAAGCCAAAAGCCGGACGTTGAGGTTGCTTCGTAGAATTATGAGGAACTTCATGGTGATTACCTTTACCAGGGAAGGAAACTTCTAGCTCAGCCAGGAGCCGAGAAGCAATGGCATCTTGCTGTTCATCAGAGAGCTTTGCAACTTCCGCAATGGCTCGTCGAAGGAGTTCAGTCATAGGTACAAACAGCTACCAGTTACAGTGATAGTCCATTTCCATCATACCCAGGTTCCACGCTGCGCCCGAGCTGTGCTCTACAGTGTCGCAGTCAACCAGCGCCACCAGGGTGGGCAACATAGTGAGTTAGTTCCGACTGAGTCGAGAGCTGATGATTTGTAGTCGGAGCTGTTTGAACCGCATGGATTACGCTTGGAGAAATATGATAAAAGACTGGGAAATCTTTCAAGATATTTGTTCGAAATAGGTAGGCAGGTAACAGATGTCTTAGGAGAATATTATCCAAATTTCGACGACTGGAAACTCCCGGAGTATCTCGAATTTATTGCACAGGAGGAACATATTCCAGGTCACCAGGAAATAGAAGAGGCCTCAAGAAAATTGCTTATATATATGCAAATAGCTCAATTTGATTTAAGACAAACTTTGCGTGAGGCGCTTGCTGAAATTGAGGAAAATTGGAAGCTAATATAATGAAAATTAAGCTAAAGGATATTCAAAAATCAAACGTTGTTTTGCCCCTAAAACTAATCATGACTATTCTCCATGAAATTTGCTGAAGCTTGAGGAAAACCTACTTATATCCCTCATATAGCGTTTCTTGCTCGGACGAAATACATGGAGAGCCTTGCTGCGTAAGCATTATAGGGAGTGTTCGGAATCTTGTGGGATAGGCATCCTGCCTGTCCCAGCTAAGCAGGCGAGACGCTTGCCCTACAAGGCTTGCGGAAAACTTGATGGATCGGCTTGTTGGCCCTTACACAAAAATCAGATCACTCTCGCATTATAGGAATCATCACGTACCTCATACGAATGAAAACCGCTATATACATCCTATAGATCCCCATATTAAGCAGGTACATATATCTTGTCTATCCAGCCCCAGATTATTATGACAACCTATACTCTAAGCCCCAAACAAATCTAGCTGCTCGGAAGGGTCATAAACCCCATTATTCTCTTTCGCCCATCGCCGTGCCTTGGGCGGCTTCTTCTCCCCCCGCAGCTCCACGGCAATCGTGCTATTCTGCTCAATCTCTTTCATCACGTTCCGCGCCCGCTGAATCACCGAGGGCAGCAACCCCGTCAGCTGCCCCGCGTTCTTCAGGACGCTTTCGGTTGAAAAGCAAAGACATCCATTGAAACCGTCTTTTCAGGATGAGTATTACTGTGAAGCATCTGGCGAACTGCTTCGGTAGCCTCACGGCTAAACGTTTCCTCACCGCAGTGACTGCAAACTTTAGCTGGAATGTCTTCTACCAGGACAAACCTGCCATTGATATGGAAAACTTCGCTGACCTTTTCCATGTGACAACTGGTAGAACCGCAAACGGAACATTTGAAAGTCATGTTCTCCTCACTGAATAGTCTGTCCATTCTTTGGAATTTCAGCTATGGATTTCATCAAACCCTGACGATTGACTCAAGCCCCAAACAAATCCAGCTGCTCGGAAGGGTCGTAAACCCCGTTACTCTCCTTCGCCCGTCGCCGCGATTTAAGCGGTTTCTGCTGCTCTCCCCGCAGCCCCACTGCAATCGTACTATTTCGTTCAATCTCCTTCATCACGTCCCGCGCCCGCTGAATCACCGACGGCGGCAACCCCGCCAGGCGACCGGCTTCAATGCCGTAGGACTTATCCGCCCCGCCCGGTTGCACCTGGTGCAGAAAGATGATCTGGTCCGGCATTTCCTTCACCGTCACCTGGTAGTTGGCGATGTTAGAATTCAACGCCGCCAGCTCGTTCAACTCATGGTAGTGGGTGGCAAAGATGGTGCGCGCGCCAATATCCGCCGCCAGGTGTTCGGCCACCGCCCAGGCGATGGAGAGGCCGTCGAAGGTGGCGGTGCCCCGCCCGATTTCGTCCAGCAGCACCAGGGAGCGGGGGGTGGCGTGGTTGAGGATGTTGGCGGTTTCGTTCATTTCCACCATGAAGGTGGATTGGCCGGTGGCCAGGTCATCTACAGCACCGACCCGGGTGAAGATGCGATCGCAAATCCCCAGCCTGGCCCCCTTGGCCGGGACAAAGCTGCCCATCTGGGCCATCAGCTGAATCAGCCCCACCTGGCGCAGGTAGCAGCTCTTGCCGCTGGCATTGGGTCCGGTGAGGATGATCAGGTCCTGAATTTCGGCATCTTCGGAGTTGCGGTCCTCCGGCTCGGTGCCCAAAAACGTGGAGTTGGGCACAAAGAACCCCGCCGGCAGCAGTTGCTCTACCACCGGGTGGCGGCCCGAACTCAGGGCGATGGAGCGGGAGTCATCCATCTCGGGGCAGCAGTAGCCCTGAAAGATGGCCACTTCCGCCAGACCGCAGAGCACATCGGCGGCGGCGACGGCGGCGGCAACTTTGCGGATCAGCTCCACATGGACCCCCACCTGCTCCCGCAGCTGGTTGAAGATGTCGTATTCCAGGGTGTTGATTTCTGACTCTAAGTTGAAGACCCGAGCTTCCCGCTCCTTCAGTTCGGGGGTGATGTAGCGTTCTTCGTTGGTCAGGGTTTGCTTGCGGATGTAGTCGTCGGGGGCCTGGTCGGCCTTGGCCCGGGAAATGCTGATGTAGTAGCCGAAGGCTTTGTTGAAGCCCACCTTCAGGGTGTTGATGCCGGTGCGCTGCCGCTCCACAGACTCCAGCTTGGCAATCCACTGCTGGTCGGCGGAAATTTGCTGGCGCAGGTCGTCCAGCTGGGCATTGACGCCGTCGCGGATCAGGTGACCTTCCGTGAGGTAGAGGGGGGGATTTTCCACCAGGTGCGATCGCAGGGTCTGGCCCAGCTGCTCTAGTTCCGGGGGCACGTACTGCAGGGCGGTGAGGTAGGGGGAGGTAGCCTGCTCCGTCAGGGCCGCCAGGTCGGGCAGTCGCAAAAAGGAATCCGCCATGGCCACCAGGTCTCGGGCATTGGCGGTACCGGAACCGGCCCGACCCGCCAGCCGCTCCAGGTCGTAGATTTGCTTCAGCTTTTGCTGCAGCATCTGCCGCAGGTTGCCGTCCTTCAGCAGCTCGTGGATGGTGGATTGGCGCGCCTTGATGCCCTTCACATCCAGCAGGGGCTGCAGCAGCCAGCGGCGCAGGGTGCGGCCCCCCATGGCGGTAACGGTGCGGTCCAGCGCCCACAGCAGGGAGCCGTTGTAGGTGCCGTCCCGGGCGGTCTGGGTAATTTCCAGGTTGCGACGGGTCTGGTGATCAATCACCAGGTAGGCCGACAGGGTGTAGGTGCAGAGGGGCTGCAGGGGGGCCTGCACCGTCTTCTGGGTGTCTTCTAAATAGTGAAGTAAGCCCCCCGCCGCCCGCACCGCCAGGGGCAGGTGGTCACAGCCCAGCCCCTCCAGAGAGCGCAGGCGAAACTTTTGCAGCAGCCGCTGGCGGGCTTCGCTGAGGCTGTAGGGTCCCTGGGAGCGGAAGGTGTAGCAGAACTGGCGGGGCAGGCAGTCGGGCAGTTGGTCGGAGGTTTCCCCCGGTCGCAGCATGGCCACTAAGTTGGGGGCATCCGTAGGCACTAGCACCTCGGCGGGCTGCAGCCGCATCAGTTCCTGGCTCAGCTGGTCGAGCTGGTCCCCCTGGGTGGTGAGGAATTCCCCGGTGGAGACATCGGCGTAGGAGAGGCCCCAGTGGTCTCCGGCAATCACCACGGAAGCGAGGAAGTTGTTCTGGCTGGCGCTGAGCATACCCTCCTCCAGCACCGTGCCGGGGGTGATGACGCGGGTAACTTCCCGCTTCACCAGCCCCTGGGCCAGGGCCGGGTCTTCCACCTGGTCGCAGATGGCGATGGCGAACCCTTTCTCCACCAGCTGAATGCAGTAGCGGTCTACGGCGTGGTGGGGGATGCCCGCCAGGGGCACCCGGCCAATTTGCTTACCGGCATCCTTACTGGTGAGCACCAGCTCCAGCTCGCGGGCGATGGTGATGGCGTCCTGAAAGAAGGTCTCGAAAAAGTCGCCCACCCGGTATAGCAGCAGGGCATGGGGGTACTCCTCCTTCATGGCCACGTAGTGCTGCATCATGGGAGTGAGGTCGTCCCAATTGACCGAGTGGTGGTCGGCGTAGCGGACGGTGTGCTTCGCCAGCCGCTCGGGAATCTGAGGTTGGGTATCGTCGGTGGAGGGCGCGGTCATGGACTTTGTAATCAACCGTTAAGCTTCTTTGCACAGCCTGCGAGCGTTACAGACCCTGTGTTAACTTCGATATCGTTGCATATTATTCGATGTTTAACACAAGAGAGGCAGTACCCGTGGCACAGTCAGAGAACAATATGGCATCACTGACCGAGACCCGCGAAGATTTTTCTGAATATGTGGCTCATCTGCAGCTGCACATGGCGCTCCAGGCCCGGAATCTGGTGCCTTCCATCAGCAGCAAGGGCGACAGCCGTCAGACTATGCTGCACCAGACCCAGGCTGATTTTGAGAAGCTGGTGTCGCGGCAGAAGCTGTAGGGGTAGGAAGTTGAGTTCTAAATTTTGAGTGTTGAGTTTTAAGTTAAGTGACTAATTCAAAACTCAAAACTAAGAACTTAAAACTTTCAATCCTTGGGCCAGATTGCGCCATTGGCACACTACTTTAATGACATCCATTCGGAGCTGCTGCCTGCGGACGGTGGCTCTGTTTTTGTTATGAGTCTTCCAGGCTTTCTTCAACCATTGTTAAGGCTTGACTGATAACCCGGTCTGAAAGGTACATCCCTACTTCCTGAAGTTTGAGCAGAAGGGGCTTAGCAGCTGATATTTCTCCTTCCTTTTTAGCTGCAAGAACCAATCCTAAAGTTCCTCTTACTGGGATTTGCAGTGCATTGGCGCAGCGGCGACCTGCGAGGTCGTCAAGAATCGCCTCAGTGCCAGGGTGTACATAAGCCCAAGCTAAAACTGTTGATTCTCCCGGATCTAAGTTACAAGCTCGAATAGGTGTGGGGATAGATGGTGTTTCAACCGTTACCAGCCAGTCATTGGATTGAATGACTTGATATGTAAGGTCTGAAGTGCCATACTGCTGAATTTCGTTAGCCACAGTGGATGGCAGTAGAACAGTAGAGTAACGGGCTTCAAGTAAATAGAGAAGATCGGCTTTCGTTAGGAAGATTAGCGGTGACGTATTAATCACAGGCGGGGGAGACTGTTCAATCACGAGCAAGTTCTTGACTTAGATCGTTGAAGTCGACCTGGAACACATCAATTTTTTCTCGGGCCAGGAGTTCGAGAAATTCAGGTCGGCTCATGCCAGCTAGTTCGGCAGCTTTACCCATTGATAACTCACTGCGGGTATACCAGTAAATGGCAGCGGCTAGCTTCATTTGGTTAGCAAAGTCTTCGGTTGTGCTATTGCCGAGTAGATCTTTGGGAACTGTAACCGTAATTTGTGGCATCTTTAGTAACTCCTGAAAACCTCTTCCGGCTCTAAATGGTTCTAATGCTTGACTTATAGTAGGTTAACCGATTGAAGACTTTTGATATCTTCGCGGAGGTCTTCTACGTCGTAGTGAATATAAAGCCCGTGGCTAGCGAGAAGGTCTTGAAATTCAAGCTGGGTGATACCGAGAACTCGGCTAGCTTTGCCGAGGCTGATTTTCTCACGCTGAAAAAGGAGCAGAACCAGTTCCTGCAACAATTCAGCTTCGGTGAGACCGGAAGCTCTGACTAATTCGTCGGGGATGAGCAGACTCATAGTGGTTGGGAGACAGAGACTTTCCTTCAGTATAGCTATGAGCTTGAGACAAGAAATAAGCTCTACGCCAGACGGTGATAGAGTTCAGCATTTTTAGTCCGCACATAATCAGCGGCTGTGGTGAATTCACCTTTTTGAGTGTTCAGCCAGTCTGATAAGCTAGCGCGTAAAAGTTCGTCAAAGGCAAGGCCATGAATTTCAGCCAGTTCTTGTGAATTTAGCGACGGCTAATATCTTTTGCTTCTTCACCAACATTTCTCGTCCGTCCGCTCCAACGTGTTATTAGACCGGGTTTGCGCGACAAAGTCACAACCTCTCTTCCGCTTTCTTCTTGCTTTTTACGTAGGTCTGCAAATATTGCATTCAAGTCGTAGTTAAAAGACTTGGCATATTCCTCGCGAATACGATGAATTTCTTCAACAATTTCATCTTTCCACATAGCCTAATCTCCCATCAGTTCGTTTGGTGTGCAGAGGACTGGAAGCACATAGCCACAATCGAGTCTAATTTCTGTCAATTTCCCTTGAATTTGAGCGTTTGCAATATGCCTGCAGTTCCACGTTAGCAAATAATCCATGCCGTGAACCGTTGCGGCAGCAATGTGGATAGCATCTACCTCAGCCTTAGGTGGCAAATTGCTTCTGGCTAAAAACTGTGCTGCTAAGCCTTGCACATTCTGATCCAACGCTAGCAGGGAAAAATCACGCAGCATTTCTAGTCGCTGAGCCGCGATTTCAGGATCTCCCCGCATCACTTCGTCTAAAACTGCCTCTGATGTATAGAGAGTGAAAGTACTTCGGCGTAATTCCCACCAGTCCTTGGTAATTTACATATTCGCAGCCAATATCAAATTTTTAGTTGACCTTGCTGTGAGATAGCCCAAAATGCTGGTCTCTATGTAAACGGTTTCACTCATAGGGGAGGGTGGGCTGTTGGTTCCATTAGTCTGGAGATCTTAGGGTGTGCTGGAACTGGCTGAACCGCATAGATTATGCTGCGCTAGCCCATCCTACGCTTGCTGACGTTCACTGATCATTTGGCGGACCCTGACCAGCGCTGAGGTAGGATTTTCGCGCTGTTGCTGACGCTGTTGATGCCCCCACTCTAGCCAGGTTTCCAGATCCTGAGTAATGGCGTCTTGGTTGCTCAGGTAGTAGAGAATTGTGGCGTAAACGGCTGCCAGGCTTGCGTTGGGATAGGTATCAGCAATTTCTTCGGCGGTGCGGGCACGGTAGATGTAGTCGTACAGGATGGTCTCAATACCGATGCGGGTGCCTTTGAGACGAATGTCGTCTTCGGCTAAGAAGTCGAAAAAGTCTTCTAATTGCATGGTTTGCCCATCCTCAGTGGCGTTAACGAATGTTTGAGACCTTCACCCGTTGCGCTCAACCACTAGTAGGCACAGGTTGATAATAGATGGCATGGCTTGACGGCCTGTGTGCTATTGCAACATTTTACTCGTAGGGGCAGGTTGCTGGCGCTGACACACTCTTCCTATACTCGCTGCTAGGATTTAAGGAAACGAATGAAGTGCCAAGGGGTAAAGTATGAGCCTGGTTATCTCAGATGATTTAGTAAAAGCTAGCGGTTTTTCAGAAAATGAGCTGCTTCTGGAAATTGTGTTGATGCTGTTTCGGCAAGACAAAATTAGCCTGGGCAAAGCTAGTGAGTTGATTGGGCTGCATCGAATGCAGTTCCAAAAGCTTTTATCTGATCGAGAAATCTGTGTCCATTACGATGTTGCAGATTTTCAAGACGATCTCCATTCTTTAGAGGAAGAATAAGGGTGCTTATTGTAAGTAACACCTCACCAATTTCAAACCTGGCAAAGGTAGGGCAACTAAGCCTCATAGAGGCACTTTATGGAAGAATTCTAATTCCCAGGGCGGTGTATTAGGAACTGCTGGATGAAAGAGCGGGTGAAACTGTGATTGCGGCAGTCAAATTGTCAACTTGGATAGAGGTGCGCTTTGCACAAAATCAACTATTGGTTGATGAGTTAAGAACTCGTATCAATATTGGAGAAGCCGAAGCAATTACCCTGGCTGATGAGGTAAAAGCAACCCACTTACTAATAGACGAGAGATTAGGAAGACAAGCGGCAAAAGATTTGGGATTGAAAGTTACTGGTGTATTAGGAATTCTACTAGCGGCAAAAAAGGAGGCTTTAATCACTTCAGTTAAGCCAATTATGGATAATCTCGTTAGTCAAGCGAACTTTCGAATTAGTCGCCAACTCTACGATGAAATTCTAGATGTAGCTAATGAGTAAAGTCTATACGCCAATACCTTATAGTGCAGGTAAGCGTTGTGTTCTTTAAGGAAGGCATCTACTGCCCAGCGGGAAGGGAGACCCACAATACGCCAGACCTCAGCCCTGGTAAAATTTCTTCGGTTTGGTAAGCCTGCACAGCTAAAGCTTCCAGGATTTAGCGGGGAAGCTGGTTGGGGTAGAAGTGCTGAAGCAGTTCGTCGGATAGGTCGAGGGTGATTTGCATGGTTAGGTTACCGGATTGGCTGGTGCTTATGAAAATTCTAGCCATAACGATAACGATGTACGTTGAACCGCATGGATTACGCTGCGCTAATCCATCCTACGCTTGCTATTTCGATGGTGGATGGCATCGTTTGACGGCCTGCTGACTATTGCACCACTTTACTCGTAGGGGCAGGTTCGCTGGTTTTGAGGAAAGGCTGATAGTTAAGTGTTTTGAGGGCGGGGCGGGATACTTATAGCTTGGTGAGGGGTGCCCAGGCAGGGTTAAGAGTTGAATGGTTGCAGAGGTTCTCGGCTTCAGTTGCTAACGGTGAAGTTGTGCGGAGGCAGATACCCTTGAACTCTCACCGATAACCTCGATGCCGTCCGAACCAACGAAGTGTTAGCTGGTTCGGCAAGAACATAGACATTGGCTGGCTCGGGGGGATAGCCATAAAATAAGAATAGTAGTAAGGAACCTAGCCATGAGCCTTGTTGTCCCTGACGAAATTTTAACTGCAACTCGCATGACTGAAGCTGAGATGCGTCAGGAAATTGCTGTCATGCTCTTCCAGCGTGAAAAGCTTACCCTTGCTCAAGCTAGTCGATTTGCAGGCATGCACCGTGTCGCCTTTCAACACCTACTTGCTAGTCGCCGTATTCCCGTGCATTACGGGGTAGAAGATTTTGAACAGGATATTCAGAACTTGCGGGAGATGGGCAGATTGTGATTATTGTCAGCGACACCTCACCCATCAACAACCTCGCTGCCATTAGTTACCTCTATCTCCTTCATCAACTGTACGGAACAGTTCTTATTCCCGAAGCCGTTTATGGAGAACTCACTGACCCAAATTTTCCCGTTGCAGGTGCGACCGAAGTACAAACCTTTGACTGGCTTCAAACTCGTGCTGTTGCCGACCGCACCCTTGTCGAAGCACTGAATAACGAACTCGATATTGGAGAAGCAGAAGCGATCGCTCTAGCAGTCGAGATTCAAGCTGATCAGGTTTTGATTGATGAACGCCGAGGTCGGCTAATCGCAAGTAGGCTGAATCTCCGTTACACAGGTATCCTGGGAGTTTTAGTTGAAGCGAAAAGTCAGGGCTTGATCGCTGAGGTTAAACCTTTATTGGATGCATTGATTAGTGAGGCTGGATTTTGGGTTGCAGAACCTTTGTACAACAGTATTTTAAAAGTTGTTAATGAGATCGACCTACCTTGATCTTCTGGGTAATTGATAGGTGTTGTGGATGCCTCACAGACAAGATAGAGCTAGCTAACGGTGAAGTTGTGCGGAGAGTGATCAGTTTTTTGTGTAAGGGCCAATCAGCCGATTAATCAAGTTTTCTGCAAGCCTTGTAGGGCAGGCGTCTCGCCTGCTCAGCTGGGACAGGCAGGATGCCTATCCCACAAGAGTCTGAGCACTTCCGTTGCTTCAGTTAAAGCGAGTTTGGGCCTGGGCCTGAAGTGAGCGGGGGAGAGGGCTTTGCCTGCCCCAGGGCCGCACCCTGGGGCAGCCTTACTATTTTCATAGGTTTCTTTTTTATTTTATATTGAGGCTGTCTCAGATGTTTTGTAAATATGCGAAAAAATCCTCTAAATCTATTGCCATTGGCTGGTCTGGTGGCAATGCTGCCGGTGGCGGGGGCGATGGCCCAAGAGCGTCCCTCCTTTTACGACCCCGCTTCTGCAGCCGCCATCATGTTGCCTGACGGTCGGGTCTGCAATTACGTGGGTGCGGAACCCCGCCCCCGAGACCTGGGCGACCCTGTTACCTATCGTTGTAGCGATGGCCGTGGCCTGCGGGGGGAAGTGACGATCGACGGCACCTACATGACCGTTGATCGAGAAGGCTTTGAAAACCTGGATCGGGACGCCATCATAGAAAGTGAAGACATTCGCTTTTTGATCGCAGAAATTGAACTAGAGGATGGCACGGTCTGTCTCCATGCCGGGGAAGGCGCCACGTTGGCGTTTGACGGCAAACGGCTGAACTACACCTGTGGTGGTCCTTCTGTCGGGCTAATTGGGGATATTGCAATTTCCGCTGGCGGTGTTTTTCAAGTGGAAGCAGCTCAACTAGACGGCACTAGCCTTGCCTCTAGCGAGATGGTCACCATTAAGCGGTTAGGTGCCAGCTCCCGTTGATGAAAGGGAAGCCAGCATCCCCCGGTTCATATAATCGCAGATGCAGTGAATGTGCTTGCTCACCCGCCGCCGCCAGCGAATTCCCTCCAGGCGGGCGGTGCCGGTGGCGATATCAATTCGCAGCGTGCGTGGCCTCGCTGCAAGCAGAATGGCGGTGGCCATGGGGCCGGGCGGGTGGAACCCTCGGTCCATCTGTAGAAAGATTATGATGTAACCGCTGTCATACCAGAAACCAAGATGTTTATCGACTACATTACCCTGATGCTGATCAACATGGTGGCAGGGTTAGTACTGCTGGCAGACTTTGTCTATCGGGGGTTAGAAGGGGCTAACCCCAAACGGTGGATTCCTGGGTTTGGTCTGGTGGGAGGGGTCGCCCTGGCCACCGGTCTCCATATGATTTGGACCTGGCCGGTGCCCGGCAGCTTCAATATTTCCTTTGGTGAAACCTCCGTGTTGTTCGGGGGGCTTTATTTGGCAGCCTCTGTAGCCCTGGCCATGAGTTGGGACCTGCTGACCATTACGGTGTATGCCTTTTTTGCCGGGTTGACCTCCATCGTGGTGGGGGTTCGCATTATTAATTTGGGGCAAACTCGCCAACCCCTGGTGGCAGGGCTGGGGTTTATCCTCACCGGGTTAGGCGGGGTACTGGCGGCACCAACGCTGGTATATCTCAAGCACAACCAGGGGTGGCGCACCCTGGGGGCGATTGTGCTGTTGTTAGCCGCGTTAATTTGGGCATTTATCGGATACGGAGCCTATTGGGGACACATGGCCAGCTTTAGTGACTGGCAGCCGCCGGTGATGCGAGGGAATTGACGTTTGAAAATTTTGCTGGAGCAAATCACCCGCCTGATCGGCGGGTACGGGCCTCGAAAATAGGTAGCCCTGGCCGTACTCGCAGCCGTGGTCTTGCAGCCAATGGAGTTGTTCGGCGGTTTCGATGCCTTCTGCGATCGCGTTCAGCCCCAGCACATTGCTCAACGCAATAATAGATTCGGCAATGGTCTGGTTTTTGGCGTCTTGCCCCATGTGGCTGACGAAAGTGCGGTCAATTTTGAGGGCATCTACCGGCAGCCGGTGGAGATAGCTGAGGGAAGAATAGCCGGTACCAAAGTCATCGATACTAATGTGAATGCCCTGACGCTGTACCTGGGAGAGCAACTGGTTCGTCATGCCAAAGTTCTTTACCAGCACGCTTTCGGTAATTTCCAGGGTAAGGGCATTGGGCGGCAAGCCACTGTCCTGCAGAATCTGGTCTAGCTGTACCATGAGTTCCTGGGACTGTAGCTGCCGGACCGACAGGTTAACGCTTACCCTGAGATCTTGAGCGCGGGAGATGCCCCTCCGCCAGCCGGCCAGGTGGCGACAGGCCGTTTGCAGTAGCCACTGACCGATGGGCACAATCAGTCCGGTTTCTTCTGCGATGGGAATAAACTGGTCGGGCGACACCATGCCCAGGCTGGGGTGTTGCCAGCGCAGCAGTACTTCAAAGCTTTCGATAGTGAGTCGATCCAGGGCCACGATGGGCTGGTAATACAGCAACAGTTCCTGATATTCGAGCGCTCGCCGCAGGTCATTGCTCAGGTTCATGCGCTCTACCACTTTGAGCCGCATTTGGGGCGCAAACAGGGCATAGTTAGCGCGACCGCTGGCCTTGGCCTGGTACATGGCAATATCGGCATCGCGCACCAGATCTTCGGCGCTCTGGTAGGGGCTGAAATCCAGCACGATGCCAATGCTGGAGGTGATGAAAATTTCTCGCTGCTCCATGACAAAGGGGGCTTTCAATTCCTCCAGCACCCGCTCGGCCACCTGAATGGCCTGGTTCTGGTCGTCGAGATCTTCTAGCAAAATCACAAACTCATCCCCGCTAATGCGAGCCACGATATCGGTGATGCGCACCACCTGGCTGAGTTTGCTGGCCACCCAAACCAGCCGTTTGTCGCCGGTCAGGTGCCCCAGGCTATCGTTAATTACCTTGAACTGGTCGAGGTCTAAAAATAACAGGGCGCTGAGCTGCCGACCGTTGGGCTGACTCTGTTCAATCACCGCCTGTAGCCGTTCCATTAACACACATCGGTTAGGTAAGCCCGTGAGTGAATCATTCAGGGCGGCGTGGCGCAGTTGTTGCTCGACCCGAACCCGATCGGTAACGTCTCGGGCGGTGGTTTGAAATTGGGTGATATTACCAGAAGCGTCGAAAATTGGTTTTACCAGGGTCTCAATCCAGATATAATCGCCATCTTTTTTACGGGCACGGGTAATGAGGGGGGGCGCAACCTGGCCTGTGGCGGCGGGTCGGTGTTGCTCTTCAAAAGCCTTTTCGTGATCATCGGGATGGATGAAGGTGTAGGGGGTTAACCCCAGGAGTTCTTCGGGGTCGTAGCCCAGCAGCGTTTTGCAGGAAGGACTGACATAGGTATAACGGCCCTCCAAATCATTCAGACAGACACCAATCGGTACCGGTTTTCGCTTTCTCGTGCCGCCCTCTCTGCCTGCTTAAGGGCCGTAATATCGCGACCGACGGATTGAATTTCAATTAAATTACCCTGGTCATCAAAAATTCCCTGGTTTAACCATTGGGTCCAGCCCACACCACCATCGGCGCGTCGGTCTCGATTTTCGGCAAAAAATCGGGGTCGGTCGGGGGTGAGTTGGGCCAAACTTTGAAAGGCGTCTGCTTCTAAATCTTCTGGGCTGGCCACGTCTCGCCAGTGCTTACCAAGAATGTCCTCTGTCTTTATTCCCAGGGCACGACACAGGGCTTCGTTGGCAAAGGTAATGGTGGTGTCGGGGCGAGACCGCAGGATAAAGTCGCTCTGGGCTTCAACCACCTGGCGATAGCGACGCTCACTATCCCGCAGGGCCTGTTCAGCCTGATGCCGATAGGCTTCGTTGCGAATGCGTTCGATTTCTCGCTGTTTGCGATCGCTAATGTCTCTGACAATGATCAGCAGCAGGTCGGCCTCTACGGGCACGATGCGAACTTCTTCGTACTGGTGAATATCCTTGAACTTTAGCTCTTGCTCATAGATCTGCACTTCCCCAGTAGCCAGGGCCTGCCGACAAGCCTCTTGACGCTGGGGAACCAGCTCTGGAGGGAGCAAGTCATACTGGTTGGTGCCCAGGTTGATGTCTTTTGGTATCAAGTTTTCCAGATGCTGCCCCTCTGAAATGCCCACGCAGGTGCCGTCGGGGCGGGTCCACAACAGCAGGTCGGGAATGGCTGTCAGAATTTGCCGCAGGGTTGCCTCACTCTGGCGCAAAGACGTCTCAATGGCTTTACGTTCAGTCTCTTGATGCTTTGTCTCGGTAATGTCCAGCACCAGTCCATCCCAAATGACGCTGCCGTCAACCTGGGCCTGGGGTTTAGCAATCACCTGCATCCACATCTGCCGACCGGATGGGGTAATTACCTGCCATTCATCATTCCAGGGGGTTAGGGTTTGGGTCGAATGCAGGAGGGACTGACCCAGGCGCGGCACTTCGTCGGGGGCTATGAGTTGTTTAAGGGCACCCGGATCTTGTTTTAATACTTCGGCAGGGAGCTCCCACAGGTCCATGGTGCCGGAATTGAGATACAGAATTTGTACCGACCCATCGGCCTGGCGACGAAATCGAAAAATGACCCCCGGCGTATTGTCTGCCAGGCTCTGCAGCTGGGCTTCGACCTGACGGCGCTGCTTAATCGCCTTGCGAAGGCTGCGATTCCACAGCGAAGATATCAGCAGCCCCGAGCCGGCAACGATCACAGCCAGGGTGGGCAAAAACAGTCTCAATTTTTCTGGAAAACTGGGCCCAGGAGCCGCTAACCAGCGATTGATCGCTTGGTAATAGGCTGAATTGTGATTATCCTTAAGTTCCCGTAAATGGCGGTCAAAGGTTGTCAGCAGCGATGGCGAAGCCCCTAGGCGAGTAATCACATGTAGCCGGTAAGGCTCAATCAAAATATTGGTGGCTTCCACGGGCAGGGTACGCTCCATGGTGGCCCCCAAAAAGCGATTGACGATGGCCGCATCCACGTCTCCCGCCACAAGTAGGGCAAAGATTTGGTCAAAGTCTTTCACCTCAACCAGTTGCGGCGCAATGTCAAATTCGTAGGACTGCTGGTAGAGAGAGGTCTGCTGAATACTGTTGCTGACAACCGCCACCCGTTGCTGGTCAAGGTCGAGAATAGAACTCAGGTTGGTTCCCTGCTTGACATAAACCACCGACCAACTCGATAGCACTGCTTCTTGGTTAAAGGCAAAGCGCTGATCGTAGTCAGCGGTATGGGCCACATCGATCATTAAATCCAGGTCACCCTGCTCTACCATTTCCAGGCAACGGTCCCAGTAGCAGGGCACATAGTCTATTTCCCAGTTTGCATTGGTGCCAATCGTGGCTAGCAGGTCTGGCCAGAACCCCTCGGCTTCTCCCAAATGATTAAGAAAGACCTTGGGAGGATGTTGATACACACCAATGGTCACAACCTGATGATCTTCGCTGGCCTCCGCAGGAAATGTAACACTGCTGGCGATTGCCATCAGGCTAATTCCAAGGATTTTGCGCAGGTTGCTCATAAAATGCAGTAATAAGGCAAATGCAGAACCCCCAGGCAAACACGCTACCCAGGGTAGAGCCATTTCATCTCAGTTTAAGTCCTGATTCTGGGGTAGACACCGATTTGAGTGGGGGCAGTTTCATTGCAAGCCATTGCTTTTGTCAGTATACCCACCCCGGTACCATCCCTAGCGGAGTATATGGCCTCCCCTACTTCTAGACCTTGTCCAAATCTAGAAGTGGCGATTTACCTGGGAGGAGAAAACTCTCGCTTTTGAGTTGGGCTAAGTTCGCTATTCATTCGCAATGAGGATTTTAAACCCTGTCCCAGTCCAGAAGTGGAGTGTTGCCTCAGGGAAAGCGACAGGTTTCGAGCCGGACTGGTTTGAGCCGGACTTGGTATACCTTAGAGGAAACTGGAGATCTCGATCTGGACTTGGTATATAACATCCAATTCCTATGGGGCATGCATCCTGCCTGCATTTGGACAGCCAGGATGGCCATCCCATTCAAAAACTCAGGTTGAGGGAATCGCTGGTGGGTTCCAGGGCAGGGGTTGCTTCGCTGGCGGTCTCAGTCTGAGCCTCTTGCTGGAGCAGTTCTCCCAGGGGGTCGCGGCGGGGGGCTGCCGGGGCTACCGGTGCGGTTGGGCGCTCCCGCTCGGGCATAGGCTGCCCGTTTGGGTCAACCACTACCGGCGAATTTGGGGTTGGGTCAAAGGTTTCAAACGTAACCGATCGGGTAATCGGAGGATTGTGTCCATCGCTGACCCGCAGGGTGACGGTGGTGGTGCCTGTGGGACCCAGGGGTAGGGGCAACATGCCCTGCAACCCTACCGAACCAGGAGCAGGCAGTAACTCGACCCTGGCGGTAGAACCCCCTTCCACCTGCCAGCCAATGCGAAAGCCCGGCAACGACTGACCCTGGTCCACCGGAATCAGATACTTGGGTTCTGCATTGCGACCATTGACCGTAAATGAGGTAATGCGCACGGGGCGAGGCTGAATTTCAACCACCTCGCTCACCTTCGCGTCGGGAATGACCCCGGCTTCTTCAAGCCCCACAGGGACTGGGGTTAGCTCAAACTTGTACTTACCCACCTGGGTCATGCCGGTGGGCACTCCCTGGCAGACCAGCGTTGTGTCTAACCGACAGAAGGGTTGCAGCTCCTGGGGAATCGCCACATTAGCCGGGGCCTCTGGATCCCGAAAGCTAAACCGGCGTCCGCCAATGGCTGCGCCATCCGCCTGTTTTACCACCAGCAGGAGATCTTGCAGAGATTCAGGGTGATTCACAATCCAGCTGACTAAAATACCTTCCTGGGTTACCGGGGGGGCCAGTTGTGGAGTATTGGCCGAAACCTGAGTCCCCGCTTCGGAATAAATTACCTGCTGGGGGACCAGCTCCATCACCGTCGGGTCAGGTATACCCGCAATGGTGACGGCGCTGCTGGTTTCGGCAATGGGCGGCACATTGAGGGATTGCTTTGGCAGCACAGACAGCTCAAAGTTATATTGGCCCGGCTGCCGCACGGTAGTCGGTACGGCCTCACAGGTCAGGTCACGGCTGGTTTTGGTGCAGTAGGGCAGCAGGTCCATCGGCAGGCCACTGGTCAGGTCAAAGGTTTGGGCCTCGCCTACCAGCGTGCCATCGCCATCGAGGGTGCGTAGGGTGATGGCTTCTACCTGGTTGGGGTTGCTAATGCGCCAGTCCAGGGTTGGAGTCTGCTGATCAGCTACCGCATATCGACTTTTGGCAGGGGAAAAGTCGAGGACATAAGGGCGGGGAGGAGTACGCAAGAAAAACCACCACCCCAGCCAACCCAGACCTCCCATCGCCAGGAGGCCGGCTGCGATCGCCCCCCACTTTTGCCGGGCCGGGCGTGCTTCAGCTCCGGGAGCCAACGACTGGGACGACAACGTAATCGCCGCCGATGAAGCTGGCTTGTCAACGGGTGCATCCTGTTGCTGATTGGCGTTCTGCCGCTGTCCTAACTGGGGCCCTGTCATAACGGTATTGTCCTCACTTCCCACGGCAGCATAGCGGCTCTCTTTGACCTTTGCCAACCGTCTGACATCGAAGCTCCATTGTAGAACGCCCTTACAGGGCTGGCGTTGGTTTCGTAAAATTCCTCCCTGGGGAGCTTTCGGCCTGGCTTTCCCTAAGGCAGGATGGAGCTTGCCCCTTAGTTCTAACCGTGTGGACTCAAGCCATGGCCGACCCCAATCAGCCCCGCCAGGTCCCCCCCGACCAGATTCACTGGAAGTCGCGCACCAGCGATGACTCGTTTTTTGCTGAAACGGAAGTGACCTTCCCCGAAGGAGCCTGGTCAGACAATACCGCCACCGTAGACGCCGTACTCGCCAATGGCCGCAAGTATCAAGTCACGTTTGAAGGTACCTACTGGACGGCAATTCCCCTGGATTCGAAAACGAAGCTCCAGGTTGGAGATGTGGTGACCATCATGGGACGAGAGGGCAATGAATTGATTGTTCGTCCGAGTGAAGAGTAACCCGGTCTGGAAGCCTTCTGGCTTAATCTGCTCCTGCAGGCATCTAAGTGGAGAGATATCGATGATAATTAAATGTGGAGGGAGTAGCTAAGGGTTGACAGGAGATGACAGCCAGCGCAGATCGCCTTGATCGGATCGAAGCTTTAGTTGAAAAGAATAGTCAGGCTATCGAGAAGAATAGTCAGGCTATCGAGAAGAATAGCCAGGCTATCGAAAAACTGACTGAAGAGACTAAGGAGTTAAATATCCGCTTCGCCGCGTACCAGCAAGCTTCCCAATGGGTCGTGAACCTTGCCTTCGGCCTTCTAGCCACTGCGACAATTACCACTATCGTCACAGCGGTTCTACGCTAATCCTTCGCCCCCCTGCTTCCCGGCTCCCCCGGTGAGGCACAGAATGACCACGTACCCAGGCTACGAAAGCCCCATCCGAATTTCAGAACAAAAAGAAGCCATCTGCACCTCATCGTCGGTTTTGAACACGCTGGTGCGCATTCGCAGGTTGGAATTCACGAACCACAGCCGTTCCTCAATCACTCCCTCACTGGTCTGGGTGACGATGGATAGCACCTCGTTCTCAACCATGTACTCTCCCTTAGCGGGGGATCGATTGGCGGCAGACTGCATCAGCACCCCCTTGCCACTGTCATCCGGGTGCATGGCCACCATCAGCGTGGAGCTTTTGGTGTTATTGGTGTCGCCATCCATGCGGCTGTCCTGATTCACCTTGAGGCCGCAGGCTATGCGGCTGGGGTCCTGGCCCAGTTGCTCGCAGATTTGCTGCAGCGAAGCATCAGTGTGAGGCAAAAACTCAATCAGTAAATTCGACTGACCGGCTTTGGAACTCTGGCTCGACAAATAGTGGGTCGTGCGTTGGGAAAACCACTTTCCGGCCAGGCTTTCAAAAAAGTTCACAATTTCCATTGGTTCAGTCTGAGTTCCGCCAATTAAGTCACAGTCTTCAATTCTAAGGCGAAGTGGCTCTCTCCTGAGACAGGAAAATTGCCCCAACCTTCCCTATCCCTGTGAATTGGGGAATCACAGAGTGATAAGCTAACCATTGTGTTTACAGCAAGTCTGATAAGGGATGGGCGGTTTTTTGAGTTGCATCTTATTTGAGTTGCATCTTATTTTCGTAAGTTTGGCCCTCATCCCCCGACCCCTTCTCCCAAAGCGGGAGAAGGGGAGCCGGGTCAAAGTCCCTCTACCTCTGGGAGAGGGATTTAGGGTGAGGGGATACAAAATTAGGGATGCATCTTTTTATGTTGGCCCCTTCCAGCTTGATTCGGACTCCATTTAATTATCGTTTTTGAAATTTTGGTGACGCCTCAATGACCGCAGTGAACCAGGTACCTTACTTACTCCGCGCCGCCCGTAAAGAACCTCTAGATCGGCCTCCCGTATGGATGATGCGCCAGGCCGGGCGCTACATGAAGGTGTACCGAGACCTGCGCGACAAGCATCCTTCTTTTCGAGAACGGTCTGAGAACGCTGACCTGGCCATTGAAATTTCTCTGCAGCCCTGGCGGGCGTTCCGTCCCGACGGCGTAATTATGTTCTCGGATATTCTGACGCCGCTGCCGGGTATGGGCATCCCCTTCGACATTGTGGAGAGCAAAGGCCCCATCATCGATCCGCCCATTCGTACCAGAGAGCAGATCGACGCGGTTCACGAGCTGGATCCAGAAACGGCGATGCCCTACATCCGCACCATCCTGCAAACTTTGCGGCAGGAAGTGGGCAACGAGGCGGCGGTGCTGGGCTTTGTCGGCTCTCCCTGGACCCTGGCCGCCTACGCAGTGGAAGGCAAAACCTCCAAAAACTACACTAACATCAAGGGCATGGCCTTCTCAGAGCCGGAAATGCTCCATGTTTTGCTAGGCAAGCTGGCAGACAACATCGCCATCTATGTGCGCCACCAGATCGACTGCGGTGCTCAGGTGGTGCAGCTCTTCGACTCCTGGGCCGGACAGCTCAGCCCGGTGGACTATCGCACCTTTGCCCTGCCCTACCAGCAGCGGGTGGTACAGCAGGTGAAGCAGACCCATCCTGACACTCCCCTGATTCTCTATATCAGCGGTAGCGCTGGCATCTTCGACATGATGGGCGAGTCTGGCGTGGATATCGTCAGCGTGGACTGGACGGTAGATATGGCGGATGCTCGTCGTCGCCTCGGTCCTGACATTGCAGTACAGGGCAACGTGGACCCGGCGGTGCTGTTTGGCTCGAAGGAATTGATTCGCGATCGCATCCTCGACACTATCAAGAAAGCTGGCAATCGGGGGCACATCCTCAACCTGGGCCACGGCATCCTGCCTGGCACCCCTGAGGAAAATGCAGCCTACTTCTTCGAGACCGCTAAGAACATCGATAAGCTGCTGGCGACGGTTTAAGTCCTTGGAAAAAGACAGCTCAGATCCCAGGGGTCTCTGGTTGCTCGATATATTCGCAATTGTTCGGGGAAGCTCCCTGGGATCTCTCAATCCAGATCCCAGGGGGCTCTAGTTGACCGGTGTCTTTGCGATTGTTCGGAGCAGACCCCTGGGATCTCACCCACGTCAATCAAACACCAGGGGCCACAGCTCCGAAATGGCCACTTCCCATCCTGGTAGAAGTTCAGGAATGGCCAAAACATCTCCATCTCCCAGAATCTGCTTCTCCTGCTGGGGACGATGAACTTCCACGCTGTGGTTTTCAGGGTTAATCAAAATTCCCACCTGGGTTCCCAGGGACAGAAATTCCTGGATTTTGTCCCGCAGTTTTTTGAAACTATCTGTGGGAGATTGCACCTCAACCATCAGGTCGGGGGTTAGTTCCGCAAAGGAACGGGGACTTTCCCGCAGGCGTTCTGCTCTGACGAATGATACATCTGGAGCAAGGGTATCGGAGTTTGGCAGCACAAAGCCCGCGCTTGAGCCGGTGACTCGTCCTAATCGTTGCGGTCTAACCCAGTTGCCCAGCAGTCTCACAAGTTCGCTAGAAACTTCCTCAGATTCATATCCAGAAGGACTCATAACCCGGATCTCTCCATCCACCAGTTCCATCCGGTAATCGGGGTATTCAGCCTGTAATTTTTTTAAGTCTTGAACTGTGAGAGTCATCGTCTCAGCCCACCTCAACCAGAGCTATAGTCATCATAGAGTCTGAAGCAGTGACGATGCCTTCTCCCTTTCCCGGCATGGACCCCTATCTGGAGCAGCCGACCTTTTGGTCGTCTTTTCACAGTCGGCTGATGGTGGCCCTGGCGGATGCCCTGGCTCCTCAACTGCGGCCCCGCTACTATGTGGAAGTTGAAACCCGAACTTATACCGATACCCCTGATGATGGCGAGTTGTTGGTTGGAATTCCGGATGCGGTAGTGATCTCGAAAAAACAGACGGCTCTCCCCTCTGAAACGACGACTTGGGGCGAAGAAGCGGCTGTTGTTCTACAGCCAAAGCCGCAAAAAGTCACCTTACCAATGCCCACCGAAATCAAAGAACGCTATCTAGAGGTGCGGGAGGTCGGTAGCGATGCGGTCATCACCGTGGTGGAACTACTTTCCCCTAAGAACAAACGCCAGGGAAAAGGACGTAATTTTTACGAAGATAAGCGGCAGCTGATTTTGGGCAGCACTTCCCACTTAGTTGAAATTGATTTGCTTCGAGGAGATGCGCCCCTACCCATACAGGGATCTGTGCAGCTCGCTCATTATCGCATTCTGGTGAGTCGGGCGGAAAACCGCCCTCAAGCTGACCTATACGCAGTGACCGTGCGAGAGCCGTTGCCTTGTTTCCCGCTGCCTCTAAAGGCCCCTGAAGAGTCGGTGCTGGTTGATCTATCAGAGATTTTTCAGGGGGTTTATGACCGGGCCAGCTATGACCTGCGGATTGACTACGGGGAACCTCCTCCCCCACCGCCGTTTTCGGCTGCAGATCAGACCTGGATAGAGGAATTGTTGCGTACGGAAAGTAGATGATGGGCAAGCTTAGAAATAATGACTGTATTCAGGGTTTTATAGCATCCACTTTTTGTAGGGTAGGCATCTTGCCTGCTGTTAGACAGCCGAGACGGCTATCCCACATTATTGAATTCCTATTCTTTCGTGTCTTTCAAACTGCAGTTCCCAGCAAGTATCGCCTCTGGCTAGATATTTCTTCTCAAAGTGGGTGCGGGGCGGTTCTGAAGCGGTGACCTGGCGATCGCATCGACAGGTCAGGCCCCAGATTTCCACCATAAAGATCCTGGCTTCGGCGTAGTAGAACGCTTCATTGGTGGCCATGGTGATGGTGCCGTTGGACTTCAGGGTTTGGATCAGGTAGCCCATGAAAGGCATGGCGTGAAACCGTTTGTTTTGCTGTCTTGCTTTGGGATAGGGGTTGGGGTACCAGAAGAAGTATCCGTCTACTGATTGTGGGGGCAGACAGTGGGTGATCCAGTTGATCGCATTGGCCCGAATGGGGATGACATTGCGGCAGTGATTATGGACGATGCGCTGCTTCAGTTGGGCAAAGCGCTCCTGGGTGCGCTCAATGGCAATCAGGGTCTGGTCGGGATAGGTCTGGGAAAACCGCACAGCAAATAACCCCTGTCCGGCCCCCACTTCGACAAAAACGGGACCCTGGGGCAGGGGCATTGCGCCTACCTGGGGTTTGGGTATAGCGGCGGAGTTGAACGGTCGCATGAATCCCTCGACCAGGCTATTGTCTCCTGTTAGCTGTTGTGGATACCCACTACATCTCTACGGTGTAGCCGGCCTTTTTGATGGCCTTGGTCAGCGTTTCTTGCTGAACAGCAGAGCTAATTTTGACGACCTTGGAGTCCAGGTTGGGGTCTACGGCGGCGGCGGGATCAATTTCTTTTACCGTGCGGGTAATGGTGTCAGCACAAGCTCCACAGGCCATGTCAGGTACCGTGATAGCGAAAGAAGTCATAGTAGGCTCCGGGGTAAATATAGCGGGTGACTTTACCAAGTCCAGTTCGAGAACTGTAGTTTTCTCTAAGGCAAAACTCCACTTCTGGAGTTGGAAAGGGTTTATATCGCTATTTAGGGTAACGCCAGAGGGGCTGCGATCGCGGCAATCACCCGCTGATCTTTAGGAATGAGGATGTTAGAACATCCAATGTTTGTAGGGCAGGCATCCTGTCTGCTCTTGGACAGCCGGGACGGCTATCCCACGTTATTGAATCCCCATTCCTTAGTATCGTCAAAGCAGTATCGTCAAAACCCCTAGACGAAATGATAGGGCGGCAATGCCTCGCTGAGGGATAGGCTCCAGTGGGTGGCTTCAGCCTGCCACTGTTCAGCCTGTTGTCGCAGGGTAGGGGCCTGGTCGTGGTTAAGCAAGATGTAGACCTTGGCAGTGCCGTCTTCGTTACTGGCCCCTACTGCCTCAGGAAAGGTGGCTTGAATATGTTCAAACAGGTCTGTTAGTTCAGTTTGTTGCTGCTCTTGGGCGGCGGTTTGGTCTTGCAGGCGCTGCTTTTTCGCAAGAAAGTAGTCTCGCCCCTTTAAGCCTTCTGGGGCGGGAGGGAGCGTCACCGCCTCGGGGGTGAGCTTAACTTGATACTCGCATTTTTGGTCGAGGGCCTGCAGTTTTTCCAGGTAGGTCTGGTACTCATTGCTGATGTATTCTTTGAGCTTTTCGGTGGAAGCCAGTTGAGTGCCAAAGCGAATAGGCAAGATGGTGAACTGCTGAAACAGGTCACAAACCACCCGGTCATGGCTCAAAACGGCGTTTAGCAATCGCTGGTCGTCGGATTGTAGAGCTTCCAGATCAATGCCAAATTCTACGATGGCGGCAATCTGGTCTACACAGATAATTTGGATTTCCCGCTCAAGCCCCAGGGGTGGGGTCACCTCGGTGGTGGGACAATGGCAAACGCCATAGACGTAAACGAATTCTTCCAGAGCCATGGGCAGTGCAGGGGAGTCTTTTACTATCCCTAGGGTAATGGTTAGGCCCAGAAAGGCTCAACAGTGCACCACTCTAGAGGGCACCATTGAGCCGTGGCCATAAGCCGGTTAATACCGTTTTTCTGAGACAGCGTTGTTAATTGAAGCAGGGGAGTCAGGGGGCAGGGAGGTAAGGGATATAGGCGCGATTCAGCGCATAGGTTTACCCCGATTAACTCTGCAAGTCTGTTCAGGCTTCAGCCCCAGCCCCAAAGCGTTTGGTCAAAATGCGCATGACATCTCCGGCGTTGGGGGCGGGCAGGGGGCGAGACCAGTCTGAAACTTCAGCAAAACCCAGGCGGTGTTGGGTAACGACATAGTTATTCACGACTTCCAGGGACCCCACGGCAATGACTCGTAGAATGCGGGCATCGTCAGCGGTTGGTAAAGACATCAGGGGATTTTCGGTAGACACGGGCGGTACCTCCGATGGGCAGGATAAAGAACAAGATTTGGTACGAGCGCTCTACCAAACCCATGATGCCCGCTTGCCGGAATTAAGTCAATGGCTTTCTGAGGATTCGATTTCAGGTTCTTTGAAATCGGCGTTTTTGGCAATCAGCTTGAGGAACTTTGAGGTGCTGCGGTCGGGGTCGTAGACGCCATTCTCCCATTCGCTGATGGTTTGCCGACGTACCCCCAGTTCTTCGGCAAACTGAGATTGGGTCATGTTCATGTGCTTGCGCAAAGCCCGAATGGCATCCTGCTGCCAGACAATTTCGCCATCTTTGCGCTGGATGTTGTAGTGGGCGCTAAATTTGTGAAACGTGATGGTTTCTTGCTCAAAGTCAACGGTTTTGACATGATATCCAGCATTGACCCAGGCCCTGGCCTGGAGGGCACTGGCGGTATCGCGATTGCTCCACCAGTTTTTGCGCTGTCGGGCTGAGGCGGGCAGAGTAGACCCCATCATCGCTTCGATTTCAGCAAAGGTGAGCGCTGTTTCCTCTTCGCCACAGCGCTGTAGATAGTCGTAAAGAGGGTAATACTTACTGCCGGGTTTCATCGGACCAGAAATGCACTTGACCACCTATGATGCCTGAAAACGGCAGAAAAAGATCGCTTTCCTATATTTGTTCACCGGCCACAGTGATGAATATGGCAGGCATCTATACCCAGTCCAGCTCGAAATCTGTAGTTTTCTCTAAGGCAAAACTCCACGTCTGGGCTGGGACGAGGTTGAGAAGGCCGGTACAGAATTTGTTATCCCTGTTGCCATGCTCCGAGTTCTACTACAGGGAACCATGGCGCTTACCTTATGATCTAACGGAACTCAATCAACGAAAATTGCCATGAAAATTATATTAAGCCGGTTCGGCTTGATCGTGACCAGTCTGCTGCTGGGGTGCGTTTTACTGTTTGCCCCCCCTGCCTATGCCGATGCAGAGACCGTTGAGGCCGACATTCTCAACAACGCTGGCATTACCATCGGTTCTGTTACTGTAGAGCAAACGACCCAGGGGGTACTGGTCGATTTGCAGGCCGAGGCTATGCCACCGGGCTACCACGGAATGCACTTCCACGCTGTGGGGGACTGTTCTGACCTTACTGCCTTCAAATCTGCCGGAGGCCATGTCAACCCCTTTGATACTCCCCACGGGTTTCGCAATCCCAATGGTCCCCACGAGGGCAATTTGCCGAACTTAGTGGTAGCCGCCGATGGCACCGTCGAAGTGGAACTCTACAGCGACCTGGTCACCCTGACCGAAGGCCCGGCCAGGCTGCTGGATGAAGATGGCTCCTCCTTGATCATCCACACCAATAAGGATGATCACTACTCACAGCCCATTGGCGGCTCTGGGGGGCGCATTGCCTGTGCGGTAATTAAGTAGATTTGCCCGCATTCTGGCCAGCCCTGGAGCGGGTAAGAATGCCCTGGCGGGGGCTGAACAGCACGGCCAGCAGAAATCCCGCAAATACGGTTAGCCCAATGGCCGGACCGGAGGGGATATCCAGGTAGTAGCTGCTGTACATGCCGATAATGCCGAACAGGGCTCCCAGCATGGCTCCGAGTATCATCATCCAGTGCAGTTCTTTGACCAGCAGGTAAGCGGTGGCGGCGGGGCCAACCATAAGGGCGACCACCAGAATAACGCCGACGGTTTTCATGCCCGCGATGATGGTGAGGGTAATGGCAGCCATGAGGCCGAAGTTAATGGCATTGACGGGTAGCCCCAGGGCTTCGGCTCCTGAGGGGTCGAAGGTGTAGAACAGCAGTTCCTTATAGAAAAGGCGAACTGCAGCGATAACCAGGACTGTGATCGCGCTAATCTGCCACACATCTGCCCTGGAAACGCTGAGAATATCCCCAAACAGCAGTTGCTCCAGGTCAATGCGGTTTTGAAACACCGACAGCAGCGTAATACCCAGGGAGAAAAAGGTAGAGAACGTGATGGCCATGGCAGTGTCTACTTTGATGCGCGACTGGGTGCGTATCCAGGCGATGACAAAGGTGCTAAAAATCCCCAGGGCAAAGGCCCCCAGCGCCAGGGGAAAGTTGAGAAAGCTGGCGATAGCCAACCCTGGCAGCACCCCATGGGCCACCACGTCTCCCAGCATGGCCATGCGCTGCACAATTAAATAGGTGCCAATAATGGGGCATACCACCCCCGCCAGAACACTGGCCAGCAACGCCTGACGCATGAATTCGTAGTTAAGTGGGTCGAGCAGCCAATCCATTCCGCCACCATTGCCTCCCTCGTAGGGCTGTATTCTTCAGCATATAGCAACGGTCTGGGGCTTTCGCATGGGTAAGGGCAGTCAGCAGTTCGGGCTGAATCTTTTGGAATAACCGATAAATTCAGTTTTTCTAGCAAAAGACCAATAGGGTTTGAACCGGCCATTTAAGATTTTGGCCTCTCAACAAAATACGGAGGCGTTTAGAGCACACCTCCGTATCGTGATATTTTTCAATTCAAAAGGCTGATGGTTTTATTCAGCCTTTAGCCTGATTTTAAGGTGTGGTTTCGGCTTCAGGGGCGATTACCTCTACATCGGTAACGCCGTCAATTTCAGTGATCCACTCGGCGATGTAATTGGCTTCTTCTTCAGAAGGCAGATCGCCGACGATGGTCACAGCCCCCGACTCTGACGTGACTTCAAAGGTCGTCTCGGGATACAGAGTGGTCAGCTTGTCTTGAATGTTCATTTCAAGGTCGCTATCGCTCACTTCCATGGCTTCTACCGGGGTGCCCTCGGTTGCAGGCATATCCCCTGCTGCAGGCATTTCTTCTGCCATTTCGGGCTGTGTCTCGCCACCGGAGATTTCAGATGTTGATGTTTCGCCGACACTTTCAACGGGGGCACCGCAGGCTACGAGACCGGCCAGAGACAGAACACTCAACACACCAAATAGCACTTTTTTCATGACTAATTCCCTCAAGATTGACACAAGAAATTTAGCCCTGTCAAAATAGATTCTACTTCCACAGGGCAGACTGTTTATTGCCAGAAACTATCAATGGCATTGGCATGTAAGGCATCAACAAGGTTGAGATTGTTTAAATGCCTTGACTGCACCAACTATTGCCAGACTTTAGACAGTAAAAGTAAAAAACTCGGTAATATAGCGGTTCTCAGTTCAGTGATGAGGGACAAACTTGATTGGCATAGAATCCCCCTGGTTTCTGGATGCTTAAGGTTCAACCTTTACCCCCCTGAATCAGGGGGGCAGGGGGGATGTTTGAGGGGTATTTCATGCGAGGGAGATTCGCTATATTCGCATGGGTGCATTGCGCCTTTGCACTCCTCTACCCGGCCTCTTTCTGTTTGGGGCTAACCTGAATGGGGAACTTAATACAAAACAGGGTGCCGCGCCCCAGTGCGCTTTCTATAAACCGGGTTACGTCAGCTGCCAGGGGAACCATGGAATGCGGGTTACCATTTTTTCGATGGTTGCCAGGCGATAATCTGATTGCGACCGTTGGCCTTAGCCTGGTACAGGGCCTGGTCTGCCCCCCGAATTAACCCTTCTAACTCTGCCCCTACAGCTGGCACCAGGCTGATTACCCCAATGCTCAAGGTCAGTATCTTCAGGGGTGATTCTCGGTGGGGTAACCGCAAGCGGCTGAGATTTTTTAAAATGGTTTCGGCAATGTGGTGGGCACCGGCCAGGTTAGTGTTGGGCAAAATGGCGGCAAATTCTTCACCGCCGTAGCGGGCGACTAAATCATTCGGTCGCTGAACGTGGCGGTCGAGCAATTCGGCGATGGTGCGCAGGCAGTAATCGCCAGCCGGGTGGCCGTAGGTGTCGTTGTAGGCTTTGAAGTAGTCAATATCAGATAATATCAGGGCCATCGGGGTCTGGTCGCGCTGATGTTGTTTCCACATCTTTTCTAAATATTCGTCAAACCAGCCCCGATTGGCGATTTGGGTCAGGCGGTCAACCCTGGATAAACGTCGGGTTTCTTGATAGAGCGCCGACTGTTGAATGGCAATGCTGACCTGGGTGGCCAACCGGGTCAGCAGGATTTGCTCATGGTCGGGCCAGGGGCGGGGGGCGCGACAGTGATGGGCTACTACCATGCCCCATATCTCGTCCTGCTGCAAAATGGGAACCAGCAGCAAGGCCCGAACGTTATGAGTCTTCAGGGTTTCTACCAGGCAGGGGTGCAGTTGTACGTCGTCAGTCAGAATGTCTTCTATGGCGCGTACTCCGCCCTGGCGGTAGTGGTCTATGCTATGGGGCTGAAAGCAGGGTTCTCGATAGGATTTGGCTAACAAAGAGGGATATACCTTGTTACGCGATTCGGTGGCCACAAGTTTAGTGCCGTCGCCCCTAAACTGCAGAATCATCACCCGGTCTACGTCTAGCAGCTGCCGTACTTCGCTTACGGTGGCGGTGAGTACCTGGTCTATCTCTAGAGAACTGCGCACCCGGTTGGCGATGGTGTGCAGTAGTTGGTCTTGCCTGGCCTGCAGCTGCAGGGCATGTTCGGCTCGTCTGCGGGCCTCAACCTCGTTTCTCAACTGCTGGTTAATGGCGGTCAGGGCAACGGTGCTTTGCTGTAATTCTTGATCTTCCTGGCTTTGGTAAGGGGGGAGGGGGTTACTGGGGGGGCGGTATTGGGGGCGATCTCGCACCAGCCAGCACAGTTCTTCCCCGCTGGCGATAAGGCACCACTTCACGTTGAGTCTAACGGGCAAAAAATCACCACTGGGTAACTGCAGGACTGTGTCCCAATTTTTGATGACTTTTTGCTGGGGCAGCGATCGCAGCTGCGACTGAAACTCTGGCTTCAGCTCCAGCGGCACAAAATCCAGGAGCGATAGGCCCACGAGTGCAGGCTCGGGCAAATTGAGCAGCTGCCCCAGGGCCTCGTTGGCTACAGTAATTAAGCCTTCGCCATTGGTAAATAAAGCACCTTCGGTAATGAATTGAAAGAAGCTACTGTACCGCTCATTTTCCTGCAGTATGCGCTCTTGCCGGTCCCACAGGGTGGCCTGCTGCATCCAAACGTCTTGGTAAGTGGCCTGCAGCTTTTCTACAATAACCTGCAGCTCTTCAACGATAGTTGCCAGGGTGGCCTTAGGAGAGAGGGTTTGAGTCTGAAATGCTTGGCACAGTGCCGCTGCTCTTGCCATTGCCAGCGACACCGATTGCTCAAACTTTTTCATTTCAGGAAAGTTTGGCGAAGCAAACGGTCCTTTAATATCTATAGACGGAGGTCGCTGATGCTCTGCATCGCTGGCGTTTTCTTGACAGTTCACGATTGATAGTCACCCTCGCGTGTTAACCTACAGCATATTTCACTCTGATTCGAAACAATTTCTATCTCAGGATAGATTTGTTTCTCCTGTTGGATTGCTCCCTGGGCTCCTTGCTCCCATGTTGGGAGTAGGGGTTGGGGGGAGAGGGGAAACGGGAAACAGGGCATTGGAGGAATTCGCCAACAGCATCAGCGTGAGCGGAACCCAACCAGCTAGACATTGTTAATGTTGCAAAACTAAAAAGGGTTGTAATAGTATCAGCTGGCAGAAATAAGGCAACTATTGCTGAGGGTGCCAGGTATCGGGTATCAGGTTTCAGGCATAGTTGGCCGACTTACGCCGTAGAGTACTAGCTCTCTTGCGTAAACCTTTGTTCCCCAACCCCTGGCCATACCACAACCTGGTTACGGCCCCTGGCTTTGGCTTCGTACAGGGCATCGTCTACCCTTTGAATAAAGGTTTCCACGCTCTGATCTATGGAAGGGATCAGGCTGATGACGCCAAAGCTCATCGTTATTATCTTTAAGGGCGACTCCCGATGGGGCAAGCGGAGGCGTTGCAGGTCTTCCAGTATGGTGTCGGCGATATGCCGGGCGCCGGCCAGGTCGGTATTAGGCAGAATGAGCGCAAATTCTTCACCGCCGTAACGGGCCACCAGGTCGTTCGGTCGCTGAATGGATCGATTCAGCAGTTCGGCCAGGGTGCGCAGGCAGCGGTCTCCAGCGGGGTGGCCATAGCTGTCATTGTAGGCTTTGAAGTAGTCCACATCTGCCAGGGCCAGGGCCAGGGGAGTTTGGTCTCGCTGGTGCTGTTTCCAGAGGATAGTTAGCTGGGCGTCGAACCAGCGGCGATTGGCAATTTGGGTCAGGCTGTCAAACCGCGATAGGCGCTGGGTCTCAGCATACAGGGCCGACTGTTGAATGGCAATTCCCACCTGGGTCGCCAGGCGGCTCAGCAGGGTTTGCTCATGGTCTTGCCAGGGGCGGGGGGCGCAGCAGTGGTGAGCAATTAGCAGTCCCCAGAGCTGTTCGTTTTGCAGAATGGGCACCAGCAGCAAAGCTCGCACGTCCATCTTGAGCAGGGTCTCTACCAGGCAGGGATGCAACCCAGTATCGGCGGCTTGAATATCCCTAAAGGCCCGGAGGTTCCCCTGGCGGTAGTAGTTCATCATTTGCCCATCAAAGCAGGGCTCGTGATAAGCCTGGCTTAGTAAAGCCTGATAAGATTTGTGGCGGGCTTCGGTGACCACCCGCTTAGTACCGTTGGGTTGAAACTGCAGAATCAACACCCGGTCAACTTTCAACAGGTCGCGGACTTCGGTGACGGTGGCCTGTAGTACTTGCTGTAAATCTAATGAACTGCGGATACGATGGGCTATCGTATGCAGCATCTGCTCTTGTTTGGCCTGCAACTGCAGAGCATGTTCGGCCTTTTTGCGAGCCCTAATTTCGGCTTTGAGCCGCTCGTTCATTGCGGTGAGGGCGGCGGTGCGTTCATCGACCTCCTGCTCAAGCCGGGCCTGGGCTAACTGCATGGCGGTTTCGGCGGCGATGCGATCGCGCCGGTCAGACAACCACCACCACAATTCGTCTGCGTAGGGGGGTAGGCAGCGCTTTGCACAGATGGAGACGGGCAGAACATTAACGCTGCGTAACTTCAGGGTTGTATCCCAGATCTGGGCAAGTTCCTGGGATTGCAGATCCGCCAGCCGCAGCCAAAACTCTGATCGCTTTTCAAGGGGCAAAAAGGTAACGAAAGGCTTGCTTACCAGATGTTCTGACGTCATGTTAAGCAACTCCTCCAGGGCCTGGTTAACGTTTTGTATGACTCCTCTGGTGTCGGTTACAAAGGCACCTGCTGGGGCAAAGTGAAAAAAATTGTAGTATCGTTGGCGCTCTTGCAAAACCTGTTCGTGCTTCTCCAGCAGAACCTCCTGCTGTACCTGTAGTAACTGTTCGTAGGCAACATTGGCTGCTGCCAAGGTCGTCCGCAATTCTTCCAAAATTGTATTGGAGGAATTGCTGAGGTCAGCTGATCCCCTGCCGAGGTTACAGAGCATCGCTTCGGCTTTATGAAAAGCTGCCGATATCTCTTGTTCAAATTGCTGAATTTCCAACGAGGTTAGCGGAGAGGGCTCGTTTGTATCATGCATGGCAGACATGGGCGGGGAATTCCCTGCACCAGGTGAGAGGTTAGCGGAGAAGGCTCGTTTGTATCATTCATAGGCAGGGAGTAGAGTAACCAGCAATGACTCACCTTGAACCAGGCTGCCACCCTTGGCGGTTACCATCCTTAAACTCAAGGCAGATGGTTCTGTCAATTCCTTCCAAATTTTTGTCTGAAGATAGATTTTGCCGAAATTATGCCTGGGCTGAGGCAAGGCTATATGTGCCACCATACCCAATAGTGAAAAGCTCTGAGGAAATAAAAAAGGTTTATCCCATGTCCAGCCCGAAACCTGTAGCTTTCCCTCGGCAAAACTCTACTTCTGGACTTGGACAAGGTTTATCCCAAGTCCAGCTCGCAATCTAGAGTTTTCTCTAAGGCAAAACTCCACTGCTGGACTTGGACAAGGTTTGGACTTGGACAAGGTTTGGACTTGGACAAGGTTTATCCCAAGTCCAGCTCGCAATCTGTAGTCTTCTCTAAAGTAAAACTATTTTTCTGGACTTGGACAAGGTTTATGTACGCTACCGTACTCATGTCGGAAGTCTCTTACCCTACAAAAAAGTTTCCTATTTACCTCAGCAAATAAACCCTAGAAAAAACGGCAAAATAGTGTCTGCATCCCTCCCCCCAAAATCCCTGCATTCAAAAGCTTGCACTATACAGCTTGAGTTTATTTCATTCCTTTAAAAGGATTAACGACTTACGCCTTAAGGCAGATTTTCCGGCTTCAGTCTCATCAACTCCTTGATCATGAATGAGTCATCAATAATGTACTGGAGGTACATTATTGATATTTCTCCAAAAACACAAAAACAACGCCTGAAATCTCAGCACTGGCTGCAAAAGAACAGCCTCGCTATAGGATGCTGCAACCCCAGTTCGTATTGACCACAACGCACCATTCGCGTCAAAGCAGTCCCTCGTACCGTAAGCGTTGCATTACGGCCCAAAAGCATAGTCTGCAGGTCTTAACACCGGCCATGAGGCTGCGAATGCCCCCTACGCAGGTCACACATTCGGCCCCGCCTCCACCTCGACAGTTTTGGGGGCAATGCTCACCTGTCTTAATTCGGTGACATCACACAATAGGCTTCAGGCTTTGATTCTGGCAAAAATAAATTAGTCGTCGTCTTCAAACACGCTCTTGAAGAAGTCGATGGTGTCCTTCAGCGCGGCGATGAATACATCAATCTCGGCCTTGGTGTTGTAGAAGTACAGGCTGGCCCGAGCAGTGGAATCGACCCCCAGCAACTCCCGGTGCAGGGGCTGGGTGCAGTGGTGCCCCGAGCGAATTGCCACTCCGGACTGATCCAGCAGGGTGGAGAGATCCTGGGCGTGGACTCCCTCCACAGTGAAGGTAGCCAGGGCGGCCCGTCCGCTGCCGTCGGCCTCAGGTAGGGGACCGTACAGCTTCACTTCGGGGATCGCCTGCATCTGCTCGTACAGATAGGCGGTGAGTTCGTGCTCGGCATCGGCGATCTTGTCCATGCCGATGCCAGACAGGTAATCTACCGCAGCCCCCAGGGCAATGGCTTCCCCAATGGCGGGAGTACCCGCCTCAAACTTATGGGGCAAGTCTGCGTAAGTGGAATGGTCGAAGAACACATCGGCAATCATTTCGCCGCCGCCCAGGAAGGGGGGCATTTCCTCCAGCAGGGCCAGCTTGCCGTAGAGGAAGCCAATCCCCGTGGGGCCGCACATCTTGTGGCCGGAAGCGACGAACCAGTCGCAGTCCATGGCCTGCATATCCAGGGGCATGTGGGGGGCACTCTGGCAACCGTCGATCAGTACCCTGGCACCCACGCTATGGGCCAGGGGAATGATCTCTTCCACCGGGTTAATGCAGCCCAGGGTATTGGAAACGTGGTTAACGGCAACCAGCCTGGTCTTGTCGTTGATGAGCTGCTTGAACTGGTCCAGATCAAAGGTTTGCTCTGGGGTCAGTCCCACAAACTTCAGCACTGCGCCCGTGCGCTGGGCCACAAACTGCCAGGGCACCAGGTTGCTGTGGTGCTCCATCACCGACAGGATGATTTCATCCCCCGGCTGCAGGGCGCTCATGCCCCAGGAGTAGGCCACCAGGTTAATGGCTTCGCTGGCGTTGCGGGTGAAGACAATTTCGTTGCGGCTGGCGGCGTTGACGAAAGCTGCCACCTTGTCCCGCGCTCCTTCGTAGGCGTCTGTCGCTCGGGCACTGAGGGCGTGAATGCCCCGGTGCACGTTGGAATTATCCTGCCGGTAGTAGCGCTCCAGGGCATCCAGCACCGCCTGGGGCTTCTGGGAAGTCGCCGCGTTGTCGAAGTACACCAGCGGGCGACCATGCACGTCCTGATGCAGAATCGGGAAGTCGGCGCGGACCTTGGTGGCAAGGGTGAGTTCCTGGGCAACAGTCATAGGGTTAGGGGTTAAGCAGAGATAAGCGAAACAAACATGATTCCTGGGCAAACTGCATCAGCAGGGGAGCTAATCAGCCATCCCCTCCTGGGAGGGGTACCCAGCGGGCGGAGGCGGCTAGGGATACTGGGCTGACCCACCCCTGCCCTGCCCAGGAGGGGATGTGGCCAACAGGATTCTTAGAGGACGAGAGATCTAGGTCCATCGAGCCATCGCCTCCGTTAATGCAGAACGCAACGACGGTACTGCCATCGTATCTAAAATCTCCATGGCAAAGGCGTAAATCAGTAACCTTTGGGCCTGGGCGGCGTTGATGCCGCGACTTTGCAAGTAGAAGATTTCATCCGCCTCTAGCTGGCTGACGGTGGCCCCGTGGGCGCACTTAACGTTGTCGGCCACGATTTCCAGCTGGGGTTTGGTATCTACCCGAGCTTTGTCTGACAGCAGCAGGTTGCGGTTGAGCTGGCTGGCGCTGGTAAGCTGAGCCTTTTGTGCCACCGCCACACGACCACTGAAGACGCAGTGGGCTTTGCCATCCACGATGCACTTGTGCAGTTGCTCGACGGTGCCGTGGGGATGGTTAAGGGCCACCAGGCTGTGGGTGTCGTTGTGCTGGGAGTCTGCGATCGCGGCCAGCCCATACAGCCTGGTCGCGGTCTGCTCGCCCGTCTGGTACACCTCCCAGTTGTGGCGAGAAAGCCTTGCGCCGAAGGAAACAGCCGTGCTGGCGTAGTGGCTGTCCCGTCCCTGGGTGACGGCAGTTTTGCCGATGTGGAAGGTGCCTGATCCTTCCCGCTGCACCCGCAGGTGGGTAATCTGGGCGTTGGTGTCCACAAAGAACTCGCTGACGGTGTTGGTGAAGTGGCTATTGCCCTCAGCCCCCCAGAAGTCTTCGATGACGGTGGCGGCACTGCCGGTTTCGGCAATCACCAGGGCCCGAGGCTGGGCCATCAGGGGAGAATCACCAGCTTTGGTCAGATAGATAATCTGAATGGGAGTCTCGACCACCGAGTTCTTCGGTAGCCAGACCACCACGGCATCCTGAAACCCGACGGTGTTCAGGGCGGTGAAGGCCTCATGGCCACCGCTGGACTGGGCCAGGCGCTCGTCCAGCTTAGCCTGGTGCTTGCCGTAGAGACTTTGTAGACTGCCGACTACGGCACCCTCGGGCAGGGCATCCAGTTGGGAGAGTTCGGCGTCAAAGCGTCCGTTTACAAGGACGACCTGGGCACCTGTGGACTCTTCCAGACGCACAGAGGCCAGCTCATCGGCGGAAACTGACGCGGATTCCGTCACGGCAGCAAAGTCAATGGCCAGCATCGGCGACAGATCCGTGAACCGCCAGTCTTCCTCGCGGGTGGAGGGGAAGGTCTGCTCGTTCACCAGGGCATCGGCCTTAACTCGCAGTTCTGGTAAGGCGAGTGCTGCGGGAATAGCAGTTTTCGCAGACTGGGACAGACTCTTCAAATACGCCTGCCGCTGGTCGGCTTTGGTGATGTTTGCGGTGGGTGCGGGTACGGGGTTTGTCATGACACGGCCACCTCAGCTTTATGCTCGGCCAGAATCCATTCGTAGCCACGGTTCTCTAGCTCGTGGGCCAGGTCTTTGCCGCCCGTGGTGATGATGCGGCCATCGGCCATGACATGGACATAGTCGGGGACGATGTAGTTGAGCAGCCGCTGGTAGTGGGTGATCAGCACCACGGCATTGTCGGGGGTGGCAAGCTGGCTGACCCCTTCAGCAACGGTCTTCAGGGCGTCGATGTCCAGGCCGGAGTCGGTTTCGTCCAGAATGGAGAGCAGCGGCTCCAGCAGGGCCATTTGCAGAATTTCGTTGCGCTTTTTCTCACCGCCAGAGAAGCCTTCGTTGACGCTACGGTCGAGGAAGGAGGCGTCCATCTTGACCACGTCCAGCTTTTCTTCGATCAGGTCGTCGAAGTCGAACACGTCCATTTCTTCTTCGCCCTGGGCTTTGCGGTGGGCGTTGTAGGCCACCCGCAAAAAGTCCCGGTTGCTAACGCCGGGAATCTCCAGGGGATACTGGAAGGCCAGGAAGATGCCGGAAGTGGCCCGTTCGTGGGGTTCCAGTTCCAGAATGTCCTGCCCTTTGAAGAGGATTTCTCCGGCGGTGACCTCGTAGTCGGGGTGCCCGGCCAGCACTTTTGAGAAGGTGCTCTTACCGGACCCGTTCAGGCCCATAATGGCGTGGATTTCACCGGCTTTGACCTCAAGGTTTAACCCTTTGAGGATTTCGGTGCCGTCTACGGTGGCGTGGAGGTTCTTGACCGAAAGAATGACGTCGCTGTTCTCGTTAATCATGGATGCTGCTTTGTTGAATACCTCGATGTGGGGGGTGCCCACGTTGTCCTATCTGCGTTTCCAGCCTTTGGAGGGTAAGGGGTGAGGGGTGAGGGGTGTAGCCTAGATTGAGTGACGGGTTTGGTCTATCAAAGGAAATCGGGGGATGGTGGGCAGTGCCCACCCTACGGTGCCGTAGGGTGCATTCGCGAAGCAATGCACCGTTTTCGAGGGAATCCCATCAAACGGCGCATTGCCCCTAAAGCCTCCTACCCGACCGTGTTCTCCAGCTTCAGGGCCAGCAGCTTATCCGCCTCGGCGGCAAACTCCATGGGCAGCTTGTTGAACACATCCCGGCAGAAGCCGGAGATAATCATCGACACGGCATCTTCTGGAGAAATTCCCCGCTGGGCGAAGTAGAACAGCTGGTCTTCCCCAATCTTGGAGGTCGATGCTTCATGCTCCACCCGGGCGGTGTTGTTCTGCACCTGGATGTAGGGGAAGGTGTTGGCGCTAGAGGTGTCGCCGATCAGCATGGAGTCACACTGGGAGTAATTGCGGGCTCCCTCGGCCTTGGGACCCATCTTCACCAGCCCCCGGTAGCTGTTGCTGGACTTGGCAGCCGAGATGCCCTTGGAGATAATGGTGCTCTTCGTATTCTTGCCGATGTGGACCATCTTGGTGCCGGTGTCGGCCTGCTGCATGTTGTTGGTCAACGCCACGGAATAGAACTCGCCCACGGAGTTGTCACCCACCAGCACACAGCTGGGGTACTTCCAGGTGATGGCGGAGCCGGTTTCCACCTGGGTCCAGGAAATCTTGGAGTTCTTGCCGGCGCAGAGGCCCCGCTTGGTGACAAAGTTGTAGATACCGCCTTTGCCCTGCTCATCTCCAGCGAACCAGTTCTGCACGGTGGAGTAGTTGATGGTGGCATCATCCAGGGCCACCAGTTCCACAATGGCGGCGTGGAGCTGATTGCTGTCGTACATGGGGGCGGTGCAGCCTTCCAGGTAAGTCACCGAGCTGCCTTCTTCCGCCACAATCAGGGTGCGCTCGAACTGGCCCGAATCCCCGTTGTTGATGCGGAAATAGGTTGACAGGTCCATGGGGCACTTGGTGTTTTTGGGGATGTACACAAAGGACCCGTCGCTGAACACCGCCGAGTTCAGGGCGGCAAAGTAGTTATCGCCGATGGGCACTACCGTACCCAGGTACTTCTCCACCAGGTCGGGATGCTCTTTCAGCGCCTCAGAGATGGAGCAGAAGATGATGCCTTCTTCCGCCAGCTTTTCTTTATAGGTGGTGGCGACGGAAACGCTGTCAAAGATGGCGTCTACCGCTACATTGGCCAGTCGCTTCTGCTCAGAAAGAGGAATGCCCAGCTTCTCGAAGGTGTCCAGCAGTTCAGGATCGACCTCATCCAGACTGCCCAACTTTTGCTCTTTCTTCTTGGGAGCCGAGTAGTAGATGATGTTCTGGTAGTCGATGGGCGGGTACTTGACGTTCGGCCAGGCCGGTTCCTCCATCGTCAACCACTTGCGGTAGGCCTTGAGGCGAAACTCCAGCATGAATTCCGGCTCGTTTTTCTTGGCCGAAATCAGGCGAATCACGTCCTCATTTAGACCACGAGGAATGACGTCGGCTTCAATATCCGTCTTAAAGCCGTACTTATAGGGTTGGCTAACCAGGGACTGAACGGACGTACTCATAATAGGACTCTCTGAACGTGCTGCTAGCGAACGGGTTTAGTATTTACTGGTCTCGGCGCGAATTTCGTCGAAGGTAATGTCCTGCTTGTCCCCAGCAAAGGGGTTGTCTTCCGTGAGGAACAACATGCAGTGGCATTCTTTGCGCTCCTGCATGGGTACGCAGGGGCAGTTCCAGTAAATGGCTTTGACTTCGGCTTCCTTATCCTCGTAATGGCGACAGGGACACAGGGGAGAACCGTAATCGTCTTTATGTTTAGCCAGACCTTCGATGACAACCGCTGTCACACCAGGGTCGGCGCAAAAGTAGGTGCCTGTCCGCTTGGCGTAACTTTGCGCAAAGTTGCGCATCATTTCTAGGTTCTTGTCGGAAGCCTGGGTTGTTTTGTTATCAGTCATGACAGATGGTGTGTGGCGATACAGCCCACTAATTCTATACAATTAAAGCAACATTTAAGTTGTCTAACTAATCTTAGACTAGTTTAGCAACAATAATGTTGTCAAAGTGGATCGTTAACAATTGGATCCATTTTCTCTGGTCCTAACGGTAGATTTGAGAGGCTATTCAACCATCTCCTCCCCTTCTCTGGCTGGGACCAGGCCAATATCGCTGGAGCGCTAAAAACGCATCCACTCCTGTAGTATCTGACGCCATGTGGGCCAACGCAATGACTTCTGTGCAGCAACCCTCTACAAAAGAGGACATTCTGGTTTACCTGCTGAAGCAGGGAGAGGCAACGGCTCAAGCTTTGGCAGCTCATCTTGAGGTTAGCGCCCAGGCCATTCGCCGCCATTTGAAAGATTTAGAAAACGAAGAGTTAATCGAGCACCACACCGCCCAGGAGGGCATGGGGCGTCCGAATCATCTCTATTGTTTGAGTTCTAAGGGACGGGCTAGGTTCCCCGCCCAGTACGACGAGTTCGCTATTTCCCTGCTCGACACCCTCGAAAAAACCGTCGGCAAAGATCAGGTGGGCACCATTCTGCGCAAACAGTGGGAGCAGAAGGCCCACGAATATCAGCGCCAGGTAGGAGAAGGTCCGGTTGCAGACCGGGTAGCCAAACTGGTCAATTTACGCCAGGCCGAAGGGTACATGGCAGAATGGCACCTGGCCGAAGATGAGGAAGATCAGTCCGCTCCGCCGAAGTACATCATTACTGAGTACAACTGCGCCATTTCCCAAATTGCCCGGTCTTTTCCCTCCGTTTGCGGCCATGAATTAGAGATGTTTCAGGTGGCGTTACCCGACTGCTCCGTCACCCGCACCCACTGGCTGGTAAATGGAGAGCATCGCTGCGGTTATTTAATTGAAGCCAAGGCGTCTTGACTTGCCAGCAACAGTAAAGGAACCCTCTGGGCTTCGTTCCGGAACGGGCCGTTTGCGCCAATCGAGTTGCTTGAAATCGTCAGCGGTGCGTTGCGGCTCAAAGGTCTAGGCTGGGAAAATTGGCGCAGGTTAAGGCCGATAACGCACCCTATCCTTAGCGCAGGGCTGGGCAAACAGCTCACCTGGTCAGGGATGGCAGTGTCCACCCTTGTATCTTAAAAAGTGTGGCAGACTGCAGTTGATACTCCCTTCATGCCAAAGCACACTGATTAAGTTGAATATTAAGTTGAAAGCCCAAACTCACCCATGCTTGACCAATCTATCCAATTCCTCACCGAGGCCGACTCCGCCGAAGTAGACAAGGCGCTGCTGTCGTCCCCCGAAAAGTTCCTCACCCGGCTCACCATCTCCACCGCGAGGCTTTTGAAGTACATCTCGCAAGACTTAGAGACTCCCATCGAAGACCTCTCCACTAAACAAATCGTTGAGTGGTTTGAAGCCGACGCTAAACGCAAGCGCGAAGAAGGCGTCAACGCCGCTGTCCTGAAGTGGCAGTCCGAAGGGCTAGATGACTAGTACTGAAAGGCAGAAGTAAAAAGGGTAGAAGGCAGAAGGGGAAAGTCTTACAGGCTCAGCCTTGTAGCTCACACGAACCGGGGCGTTATTGCTGCTGTTATCGGCGAGTCACCAGTTCGCTTTAATGGATCGGCGCTGCATCCCTTACCGCCATAACCTCGTGAAACTGTTTCTAATGTGATGAAACCCTATCAACAGATTCCCATTCAGGACTGTGGCGAGCCTCTAGTGCCGATTTCTGGGGCAGAGTTTGCTCTGGTTGAGCCGTCTCCCTATGCCGTGCTGGGAGCACCCTATGGAGATTCTTCCCCCTATTCCCTCAGAGGGGGAGTTTTAGCGGCGTTAATCCAGGCCCAGAAAAGCCTTCAGGAGCAGCACCCCGGCTGGCGTATTCAGGTGTTTGATGCCTTTCGACCGGTGGCGGTGCAGCAGTTTATGGTGGATCATACCTTTCAGGAGTTGTGCAGGGCGAAGGGGCTGACAGCCAAAAGACTCACCACTGAACAGCATCAGCAGATTTTAGAAGAAGTCCTGCAATTTTGGGCCATTCCCAGTTCAGATCCGGCCACTCCCCCTCCCCACAGCACCGGGGCGGCCCTTGATGTTACGTTGGTTGATTACAAGGGTTCTGCCGTCAATATGGGTTCCCCCATCGATGAAGTTTCTCCCCGCTCCTATCCCAACCACTTTGCTGAGAGTTCAGACCCTGACCATCAGCAGTTCCATGCCCATCGCAGATTGCTCTGGGAGGTGATGACGGCAGCAGGGTTTCGGCAGCACCCGAACGAATGGTGGCACTTTTCCCTGGGGGACCAGCTCTGGGCCTGGTTAATGCGCCAGGAACCCGATCATGCTGACATCATCGCCCGGTATGGCGGTATCCGTGGCTAAGAAGATTCCCATTGCAAGAACCGTCTTGTTTTCTAAATTTCTGGGTAAATTTAGAGAGTGGCGCGAAGAGAAGGTGCAATGCTCAGTCAACGGCAAACTGCTCGGACAATGTTTGCAGCAGCCATAGCATGGTCAATGTCTGCTGTTCCCGCTGTTGCCGGGGAGCTGACCCAGGGCGACGGGTTTTTGAAAGAGCATGCCTCCCTCGAAGCGGTACGCCAGGATCTTAAACTAGCTGCCTGTACTCACCACTGGGACCGGGCGGTAGAGCTGATGGGGGTGTTGATGGCTTCCCCAGACATTTCATCGGAGCAGCGGGCAGACCTGGTCCGGGAAAGACACGAACTGCAGGGGGCTTTACACCGTCATGAGGCTATTGCCGTTGCTCCTCAGCAGTGTGAGGGGTTGCTGGCCAGCTATCTACCGGTGGCAGCTGTCGTTAGTCCTCCCTTAAATTGGGAAAGTGCGCTATATTCTGGCCCAGAAGCTACAGAATTTAATCCGCTGCCTGACCAGGTGGCCCGTCAACAGGCAGCGGCTCAACAGGCAAGGCTGACTCAAGTTATGGAGACCGAAATTCCACCGCTGTCTCCTGCCAGATTGGTGTCTACCCATACCGGCTCAGGTGTTTCTGCTGGGGTGGTGAGTACGGGAGTTGATGTTTTTTCGTTTGTGGCCGGCGGCGGCGATCGCATTTCTCTCGCTGTCACGGTGACGGATGTGCACCCCGGCAGACTATACACCGATGAAGATTCTCAACTGTTTCTGTTTGACCAGAACGGAACCCTGCTGGCAGATAATGATGACCTCAGTCGTCTCCAGTCTCAAATTACTGATTTTTCTCTCCCCCGCACGGGCCGCTATTACGTCGCGGTTACGACCTACAATAATGACCCCATCCTGGACTCTACCCGGCGCATTACGGGTTGGAACGGCAACGGCGGCAGCGCCATTGAGTACACCCTCACCATGACCGGCCTGACCCCAGCCGGACAACTGGTATTGCCGACCACCTTACAGCCTGAGCAATAATCCTGCTCTGTCGGGGAACATAGCTGGTATAACAGTGCTAGTTGTTTTTGTCCCCCACTCCCTATGCCCAGGGACGCTGACCAATCCCTACAGCTTGGTTTTTTAATCCGATTTGTTGAACCCGATCTGAAGCCTGAAGAGATCGAAACCGAAGTTCAGTATCTTCAGGAAGATCTGCTCGACCTCAGCGGCATGGGCCAGACGCGATTTCAGTTTCTGACCAGCCGCCGAAACCAGCTACAGTTCCGCGATGGTGTGCGGTTTGAAGCCCCTCCCGATCGCCTCAGGGTAATTATGAGGCGGTTGTGCGATCGCTTAAATGATACCCCCCAGGAAACCCTGGTGTTGATTTATTACGGTCAGGTGCGGTTGCAGATTCAAACCCGCCAGGCCGAGGAACTGGCCAGCATTTATGCCCCCGCCGAGGCCCTGCTGCCCCCCGACAGCATTTACCTGGCCAAAGCCGAAACCTATGTGCGCACCCGAGGAGAACTGTCCCCTGCTGAGGAAGCTAATCTGGATCTCCTGGCTCACCAGCTTGGGTTAGACCCCGCAGAGGCGGAAACCCTGAAGAGCATCGCCATGGGGCCATTTAAATCGTTGCAGGAAAAACGGCAGCGCTTCCTTGAAATTATGACTGACGAGCTTGCCCACGACTATCCTCCCAGTCCGGAGACTAAATCCGTACTGTACGAACTGGCAGAAAACCTGCGACTACCCCAATCGGAAGCCGATACCCTGTATCAAGCCTATCTGCAGAAACTGCAGGCTGAGGTTGAAGTCAGACTGAAACAGGAACAGGCCGCCGCCGAAGCAACCCGAAAACAAGCTGCAGAGCGGGACCAGCGGCAGCAAGAACAGCAGTCTCTCCTCGACCAGCAGCAAAAACTTGAGCAATACCGGGAACTCTTTCGTCGGGCCATCCAAAAGTCTCTCTACCCCCTCGCCTTTGACCAGGGACGATTAGAGCAGACCCGCCAACTCTGGCAGATATCGCCCGATACGGCCCGTGAGCTTGAGGAAGAGGTGAGAAGCGAACTTTACGGCAGCATTCAATCGGCTACCGGCACCGACTACACCCGATTGCGCCAGCTGTTGTGGTCCCAAGCCTGGCGAGACGCCGACCAGGAAACCGAAAATGTCATTCTCAAAACCCTCAGCCAGGACATGGAACCTATCAATCGGGAGCAGGCTATGCGGCTACCCTGCGTTGATCTGTTGACCATCGACCAGCTCTGGAGCCGCCACAGTGGTGGTAAATTTGGGTTTCAGGCCCAGTATCGAATCTTTGAAGAGGTTCAGCGTAACCCCCACGATTTTCAGCGTCAGCTAGAGTGGCGGAGCGATGCTTTTAACTTAGGGGAGAATTTGAAGCCTTACAAAGCCCTCTCATTTACCCTCAAAGCTCCTGACGGACACCTGCCCAGCTGGCGCTGGAGCTGTCCGAGTTTAGAGGGGGGGTACAACGTGAGCGATGCCGTCATTGAGGGATTTTTCTTACATATGGCCAAGTGTCTTTCCACAGATATGCCTCTTCCTGCGCCCAGTACCTGGGAACCACCGGGCGAAACATAATGGATGACCTGTAACCTATGACAACCCAATCCCAATCATGGACCATGGCCGATTTAGACAACCTGCTGGCCCAGCAGGAGTGGCAGGCGGCTGATCAGGTTACCCAGGCCCTGCTGCTGCAATCAGTGCAGCAGACCCAGGAAAGCTACTTGTCACCCCTGGCCCTGGCCCAAATCCCCTGTAGCCTGTTGCATCAGCTTAATTACCGCTGGCAGTCCGCCAGTCAGGGTTGGTTTGGCTTTGCCAAGCAACAGGCCATCTATACCAGCAGCGCCCAATCTGATACCCACCGGTTTTGTCAGCAGGTAGGGTGGCTCATGGTAGACCTCAAACCACTGGCTTTCTTAAAATTCTACGAATTCTTAAATTTCAGTCTGAAGTCTCCCGAAGGGCACTTGCCAGCTCTCTGGTACTGGCAAACCTCCTGGGCTGAATCCCTGCGCAGTGGCGGTTTTGGGACAGGTCGGGGGGGAGCCTTCGCTGACCCTTCAACCCTGGATGCCATGATGCTGAGGCTTTCCCGCTGTAGCCTGCAGGAGTAAGACTGTTCTTTGGTGGCCGGGCTACCCATCGGTGCCGGGGCAAGGGGGAAGGGGGGGACAGGTGTAGTCGCTATTTACAGAATTCTATTTACAGAATGGGTATGAAAAGGTGCCGCATGCAAACGCGCCCATGGCATCCCACGAGCGCGTTAAATGGAGCTTCAACTACGCTTTACGTCACCGGGTAAACCTAGGGAGCCTCGGTCTGGTCGTCAATGAGGAGATCATCATCGTCCAGCATGGGGCGTCCCCCATTGCCGTTGTCGTCGCCATCCTCGTCACCGTTAGGGCGGTGATTGGTGCCATCAGCCACCGACCGGCCCCCAATCATTTCGTCGTCGGCCAGCATGTTTAAGCTGCCTTCGATGTCATAGTTGCGAGCCGTGCGATCGTCTAAGACGACGTCCTGCAAGATCATGTCGTCATCCAAAATGGCTGAATCAAAGGAGTTATCAACCTCGGGGGCGGTGGCCTCTTCGTAGGCGTTATAGCCGGTCCCGGCGGGAATCAAGCGGCCAATGATCACGTTTTCCTTGAGACCACGCAGCCAGTCAGATTTACCTTCGATAGCAGCTTCCGTTAAGACGCGAGTGGTTTCCTGGAAGCTCGCCGCAGAGATAAAGCTGTCGGTATTCAACGAAGCCTTGGTGATACCCAGCAGTACCGGAGTATAGGCCGCTGGTGCACCGCCAGTAATTGACATGGCTTCGTTCACCTGCTCGACCTGGTAGATTTCCACCAGTTCCCCCGGCAGCATGGTCGTGTCACCACCATCCTCAATTCGGCATTTGGAGGACATCTGGCGCACAATCACCTCAATGTGCTTGTCAGAAATATCAATCCCTTGAGACTGATACACCGACTGCACCTCGTTCACCAGGAAGGACTGCACATGCTGCAGGCTGCGCAACGCGGCCTCATGAATGCCAAGCCCCTGACTGATGTAGTACTCAAAGAAGATCTCCAGAATCTCATGGGGGTTTGCCGGACCATCGGTTAAGTGCTCAGCCGTAGAGATGCTCTGCCCATCGGATACCAACACGTTCTGGCCAGGGTTAATGGGGTAGTCAGTCACTACGCCGTCGGCTTCTTCCACCTTTACTTCAACGGTCTCGTCATCGCTATAAACCACATTGGCAATACCGGGACGCCGCGCCAGTACGCAGGCTTCCTTAGGCCGTCGGGCCTCCAGAAGTTCCTCAATTCGCGGTAGACCCTGAATGATGTCTCCGGTTTTGGCCCGCTCGAACACCAGCAGCACCAGGTTGTCACCCCGCTGCACCAGGTCGCCATCCTCAATATGCAGCACCGCGCCAGTGGATACCCGATAGGGACGGGCAATTCGTAAAGTCAGAATATTACCGTCAATGCGGGTCACTTCCCCCGATTCTTCGCAGGTAATCCCAGGGGCAAATTCGGTATTGGCAACCACCAGATCGCCTGCCTCAACCGTAGGAGTTTGGCCTCCCAGATCGATCTGCATACGGTCGGCTTCGCGCACCACCAGTACCCGGCGAATGGCTTCTAACCCTTCTCGGATACCGCGAATTTCGCCCGACTCTTTACACTGAATTTCGGTGCGAGCTACCACCGCTCCAGGCTCAATTTGCTGCCCTTCTGTCACCAGCAGGCGGGTGACGGTGCTGCCCTGGGTCTGGTCGGCAATCACATCCCGACGTACCGACAGGGTTTCCAGAATCACCATCTGCAGACGCATCCGCTCAGGATCGTCTTCATCTTCTACCAATTCAATGTCAGCCACCACATGGGGAGACTCTTCCTCAATATCCAGCACCAGCTGAGTCTGCAGTAGTTCTACCCCGTCCACAGACTTCACCCGGTCACCATCTTTGAAGGGAATCCGCTGGATGGCCCGTAGCTTAATTGAGCTTTGAGCATCAGAGACAGAATCCTGGCTAGGAACCGCCGGTTCGTCGGGGACAGGATATTCCTCCACCGGGCGCAGCAACAGGGCCGGGCCTTCGGGGGTATCAATGTAGTTAACGTACCGCAGATCCTCGGCCACCAGACCGGGCATGACTTCTTCCCCGGCGTTAACGATGGTGTCATCCCGATCCATGACATCATCCGGAGCATCCACCATGTGAATGTCGCCAGGTTTGATCAAAATCTCCCGCAGAATGTCGTTTTTCTGGGTAACTTCCACCACGCCGCTGTTCTGACAGAAGATATCTTTGACGACTTCGGTGCCAGCCTCAACGTACTGACCATCTTCTACCATCAACAGCGAAATATCTTTGTTGACCTCGTGGGCTTCTTCAGGAATCCAGAGCAGGGTACCGCCCTGGGTGACTTCGTAGCCCTGCTTCCCTTTACCTTTCTTGGCTACCTCAACCCCGGAGAATTTGACAATGCCACCAGTTTGGGTGTGGTACTGATCGTCTTCCAGATCGGCAATCACCTGACCACTGGTGACTTTAGTCCCAGGGGTAGCAATCAGAGAAAAACGTTTACCGCCTGCGGTTTCAACAAAGTAGTGTTCTCGACCCTGGCCTTTCTCAACAATCACCTGGGCCTGGTTCAGCATGACGGAGGCGGTAATAATTTCAACCTCTCGCAGGCTCTTGTCGTCATCGACTTCGGGGAGACGAACCAGGCCACCATGCTCGCTAGTGAGCTTGGTTTCGGCGATGGTTTCTCCGGCTTCGACATGGTCACCGTTGCGTACCACCGGTTCTGCCCCGGGAGGCAGGTTGTACACATCCCCAGATAGCACCCACAGCAAGCCACCCCGCTGGGCCAGACGGGTGGTGTTCCCCTGGCGGTCGGTTTTCTCTTCCTGAACTAGTCCCGCAAACTTGACTTCACCGGCCAGGTCAGAGGTCACGTCTTTGGTGGCTTTCTCAGTCACTTTACGGGTACGTCCCGTGGAGGGTAGCTCGGCCAGCAGCTGTTCGGCCTTAACGGTCTCACCATCCCGCACAAACAGCACCGTACCCTGAGGAATCGTTTCCTTCTGGGATTTACCTGTGCCTTCCACCAATAATTCGGTGTTAGATTCTACGATCAGCGCCTCTTCTCCATACCGGGTCCGGAAGGTGCGGCTCTTGAATTTCTTCGCCAGCTTCACCACACCATCCTTGCTTGCCCGAATTCGGGGCGTCAGTTCGCCAGTGAAGGTTCCCCCCGTGTGGAAGGTGCGCATGGTGAGCTGGGTACCCGGTTCACCAATAGACTGGGCCGCGATGATGCCCACCGCTTCGCCCAGATCCACCATTTCGGAATGGGCCAGGCTCCAGCCATAGCAGAGGCGGCATACCGACCGGGTCGCTTCACAGGTCAGGGCCGACCGCACCATGATCTCCTTAACCCCGGCCTGGTCGATATATTCGGCCATTTCGGGAGAAACGGATTCATTTTTGGCCAGAATCACTTCGCCGGTTTCAGGATGGATGACATCTTCAGCGACCACCCGTCCCAACAGACGATCTTCCATGGGAATCAGTACCCGCTCCCCGTCGGTCATGGCCCGCAGGGGAATGCCCCGCTCGGTGCCGCAGTCGTGCTCCCGAATAATCACATCCTGGGATACGTCCACCAGACGGCGGGTGAGATAGCCCGAGTCGGCGGTTCGCAGGGCGGTATCTACCAGACCCTTGCGGGCCCCGTAGGAGGAGATAACGTACTCGGTAACGGTCAAACCTTCCCGGAAGTTAGTCTTAATCGGCAGGTCGATAATTTCCCCCTGGGGATTGGCCATCAGGCCCCGCATACCCACCAGCTGGCGCACCTGGGAGATGTTACCCCGGGCCCCAGAGAAGGCCATCATGTAAACGGAGTTGAGGGGGTTGTTTTCTTTAAAGTTCTTGACCACCTGGTCTTTCAGCTCTTCGCTGGTGTCGTTCCAGGTGTCAATAACCTTGGTTAACCGCTCTACTTCGGTAATTTCACCGCGGGTATAGCGCTCTTCGGTGGCCCGAATGTCCTCCTCGGCTGCCTCCAGCAGTTGGCGCTTCACCTGGGGTACCTGCAGGTCTTCTACACTGATGGAAACCCCGGCTCGGGTTGCGTAGCGAAACCCGAGGGATTTGATGCGGTCAGCCATTTGGGCCGTGCGAGCGGTGCCAAAGTGGGTAAATGACCAGGAAATCAGCTTTTTCAGCTGTTTTTTATCGATCACCCGGTTGCGGAAAATCATGGAGGATTGAGTCGCCCCTTGCTCAGCCATGGTGTTATCGCCCTTTGAATTGATGTACAAGCGTCGCTGATGTAGTTCGGTATAAATCAACAGGAGAGGTAAGCCTTACCCGCACCCGACTAACCGGCCAATGACTCATGCACCGCCTTGTTGTAAATAATGCGGCCCGGCGTGGTCAGAATGTACTGGGAAATCAGATTGCCCTCCTGGTCAAGCCGCACTTTGCGGTCAGGATAGATCTCGGTAATGGTGCCATCTTCGGCCTCAACCCGCTCGGGGGCAGATTCTTTACCATCGGTTTCCACCGGGCCATCGTACCGCAGCCAGACCTTGGCATGGAGCGCGACCAGTTCCTGTTCAAAGGCCATGATGGCGTCATCCATGCTGGCAAAGTAACGTCCGGCTCCCTTCTCGGCATAGGGGTTCTCGGCGGTGAGATAGTAACAGCCCAGGACCATATCCTGGCTGGGGGTGATGATGGGTCGGCCCGTCGCCGGGGACAGAATATTATTAGAGGCCAGCATCAGCAGTCTGGCTTCTGACTGGGCTTCCAGGGACAGGGGCACATGTACCGCCATCTGGTCACCGTCAAAGTCGGCGTTAAAGGCAGGACATACCAGGGGATGCAGCTGAATCGCCCGACCTTCTACCAGAATGGGCTCAAAGGCCTGAATGCCAAGCCGGTGCAGGGTAGGGGCCCGGTTGAGCAGGACCGGATGGCTTTCAATCACCTCTTCCAGCACTTCCCAGACGCTGGGGTCATTGTGCTGAATCATTTTCTTGGCCGCTTTAATGTTATTAACCAGGCCCTGACGAATCAGCCGGTGAATCACAAAGGGCTGGAACAGCTCAATGGCCATTTCCCGCGGCAGACCGCACTGGTGAATCTGTAGATTAGGACCGACCACAATCACAGAACGACCGGAGTAGTCTACCCGCTTACCCAGCAGGTTCTGCCGAAAACGACCCTGCTTACCTTCGATGATGTCTGACAGAGACTTCAGCGGGCGGTTGTTGGCACCGACCACGGTACGACCCCGACGACCGTTGTCAATCAGGGCGTCCACCGCTTCCTGCAGCATCCGCTTTTCGTTGCGGACAATGATTTCAGGAGCCAGAATTTCCTGGAGACGGGCCAGACGATTATTACGGTTAATTACCCGACGATACAGGTCATTCAAGTCAGAGGTGGCAAACCGACCACCGTCTAGCTGTACCATGGGGCGCAGGTCCGGGGGGATGACGGGGATGGCATCCAGCACCATCCACTCGGGCTTAGAGCCGGTGGCGATGAAGTTATCAATGACCCGGAGACGCTTGATCAGCTTGGCCCGTTTTTGACCTTTCGAGTTAGCAATATCTTCCCGTAGCTTCTCAGCTACCCCTTCTAAATCCAGGTCTTGCAGAAGCTGCATCAGCGCTTCAGCCCCGATGCCTACTTCCACCCCTTCCAGTTCTGACTCTTCGTCGTAGATCTGGTCTTCAATTTCAATCCACTGATCTTCCGTCAGGAGTTGCTTGTAGCTGAGGTTTTCAGCATTGCCGGGATCCAACACCACGTAGGCGTTGAAGTAAACAATTTGCTCCACATCCCGCAGGGGCATGTCCATCAAAATGGCAATGTAACTGGGAATTCCCTTCAGGTACCAGACATGGGCTACGGGGGCGGCCAGCTTGATGTAGCCCATGCGGTGGCGGCGCACCCGAGATTCGGTCACCTCTACGCCGCAGCGCTCGCATACAATGCCCCGGTGGCGCACCCGCTTGTACTTGCCGCAGTGGCACTCCCAGTCTTTCGCAGGGCCAAAAATACGCTCACAAAACAGCCCGTCCATCTCCGGCTTAAGAGTACGGTAGTTGATGGTTTCGGGCTTGGTCACCTCTCCTACAATCTGACCGTTAGGCAGGGTACGTTCACCCCACTGACGAATGCGGTCAGGGGAGGCCAATCCAATTTTGACGTAGTCAAATCGCTGTTCTAGCTTAGGCATGCTCGCTGTCTTCCTCTTTGGCGCGCTGAGTATCAATAACGGATTGAGGAGATGAACTGCTCGTCACCTCCTCAATATGGGGTGAGCGGCTACTCTTCTGCTTCCTCTTCAATTTCCTCCCGGGAAATGGACTCGTAGGTCGGTCGGGATGGGGTCCGGCGGGAGTTGACGTCGGCCATCAGATCCACCTCGGAATCTCGGCTGGTACCATCTTCGCGGGTTTCTACCTTGTGTACCGCGATGTCGAGACAGAGAGACTGCAGCTCTCGCATCAGCACCTTGAAGGACTCGGGGGTGCCGGGTCGGGGAATGGATTTGCCCTTGACGATGGCGTTCAGGGCCTCATTGCGCCCCTGCATATCGTCGGACTTCACCGTTAGCAGTTCCTGCAGGGTGTAGGCTGCTCCGAAGGCTTCCAGCGCCCATACCTCCATTTCTCCAAACCGCTGACCACCCTGCTGGGCCTTACCCCCCAGGGGCTGCTGGGTCACCAGGGAGTAGGGGCCGGTAGACCGGGCGTGGATCTTGTCGTCTACCAGGTGCACCAGCTTCAGCATGTAGGCTTTACCCACCGTGACTGCCCGATCAAAGGGCTCACCGGTACGACCGTCGTAGACCTGAATTTTGCCCGGATCGTCTGGATTAAACACCCAATCCTTACCGGTGACATCCCGAGCCTCCTGGAGTTTGCCGTGGGTTGAGTTCCGGGAAGCTTCCTGGTCGTACATCTCGTCGAAGGGGGTGATCTTAAAGCGGGCATTGAGATTCTCTGCCGCCCAGCCCAGCAGACATTCAAACACCTGCCCCACGTTCATCCGGGAAGGTACCCCCAGGGGATTAAGCACAATGTCTACCGGAGACCCGTCAGGCAGATAGGGCATGTCCTCAATGGGCAGAATGCGGGAGATGATGCCCTTGTTGCCGTGGCGACCGGCCATTTTGTCGCCCACCTGAATTTTGCGCTTTTGAGCGACGTAGACCCGCACCACCATGTTGGCACCAGGGGGGAGTTCGTCTCCCTGTTCGCGGGTAAACACCCGCACATCAACGACGCGGCCCTTCTCGCCGTTGGGCACCCGCAGGGAGTTGTCCCGCACATCCCGAGCTTTTTCACCAAAAATGGCCCGCAGCAATTTTTCTTCCGGCGGCTGGTCGGATTCCCCTTTGGGAGTGACCTTACCGACCAGAATGTCGCCAGCCTCAACCCAGGCTCCGATGCGGATAATGCCGGTTTCGTCCAGCTGCCGCAGGGCATCTTCACCCACGTTAGGAATTTCCCGGGTGATTTCTTCGGGACCGAGCTTGGTTTGGCGCGCCTCAATCTCAAACTTCTCGACGTGGATGGAGGTGTAAACGTCGTCATAAACCAGCCGCTCGCTGATCAGAATGGCGTCCTCGTAGTTGTACCCCTCCCAGGGCATGTAGGCCAGGGTGACGTTCTGGCCGAGGGCCAGCTCTCCGCCTTCGGTGGCAGAGCCATCGGCGAGCACCTGACCGGCCCTGACCTGCTCCCCAGGGAACACGATAGGACGCTGGTTCAAACAGGTGTCCTGGTTTGAGCGCTGATACTTCTGCAGCTCATATCCGTGTTCCTTGCCTTCCGGATCACGCACCACAATGCGATCAGCGTCGAGGTAGGAGACGATCCCATCGGTACGACTGATGATCACCATACCCGAGTCGCGGGCGGCCTGGGCTTCCAGACCGGTACCCACCAGGGGCCGCTCAGGCTGCAGCAGGGGCACCGCCTGGCGCTGCATGTTAGAACCCATCAACGCCCGGTTGGCGTCGTCGTGCTCAATAAAGGGGATCAGAGAGGTGGCCACCGAAATAATCTGCACCGGGGAAACCGCCACGTAGTCCACTTCGTCGGACGCAGTTGTAGTAAAGTCCTGGCGATACCGAACCGGCACCGTTTCTCCCAGAATCCGGCCCTCTTCGTCGGTGGCAATGTCGCCAGGAGCCACCCGCAGGTCGTCTTCCTCGTCGGCGGTCATGTAAAGGGGAGCCTCGTCTTTCAAAACTCGCCCATCTTGAACTTTATAAAAGGGAGTTTCGATGAAGCCAAACTCATTCACCCGGGCATGGGTCGCCAGGGAACCAATCAAACCAGCGTTGGGACCTTCAGGAGTTTCGATCGGGCAAATCCGACCATAGTGGGAGGGGTGAATGTCTCGTACCGCGAAACCAGCCCGTTCCCGAGTCAAACCGCCAGGCCCCAGGGCGCTGAGGCGTCGTTTGTGAGTCAACTCCGCCAGGGGATTGGTCTGGTCCATAAACTGAGACAGCTGGCTGGAGCCGAAGAACTCCTTGATCGCTGCCACCAGGGGCTTGGGGTTCACCAGGGAAGCAGGAGTTAAGGCTTCAGAATCGGACACGGTCATCCGCTCACGAATGATCCGTTCCAGGCGATTGAGGCCAACCCGTACCTGGTTCTGCAGCAATTCTCCGACGGAACGCACCCGGCGGTTCCCCAGGTGGTCAATATCGTCGACCGACCCGATGTCAAATTCCAGGTTAATCAGGTAGTCAATGGCTGACAGAATATCCGTGGGCGTGAGGATGCGGGTAGTATCTGGCACGCTCAGGCGGAGCTTACGATTCAGCTTATAGCGTCCCACTCGGCCCAGGTCATAGCGCTTTGGATCCGAGAATCGGGAATATAGCAGTTGCTCTCCCCCGGAAACGGTAGGCGGTTCACCGGGGCGCAGCTTACGATAAAGCTCTAGCAGAGCCTCTTCTTCGCTGAACTGCCCTTCCTTGTCGATAGTTTTTTGAAAATATTCAGGGTTACGCAGGGAGTCAAAAATCTCGTTGTCAGTAAGCCCCAGGGCCTTTAATAAGATCTGGGCCGACAGCTTTCGGGTTTTGTCGATGCGGACCCACACCAAGTCGTTCTTGTCGGTCTCAAACTTGAGCCAGGCCCCCCGGTTGGGGATCAGGTTGGCGTTATAGGTACGACGACCATTCTTGTCGGTTTCAGCCTTGTAATAAACCCCAGGGCTGCGTACGATCTGGTTGACGATAACCCGCTCGGCCCCGTTGATGATGAAGGTACCCCGATCGGTCATCAGGGGAAGATCCCCAATAAAGACTTCCTGTTCCTTAATTTCCCCGGTTTCTTTGTTGATCAACCGGGTCGGCACATACATTTGAACAGCGTAGGTGGCATCTCGCCGCTTCGCTTCGTCAACGTCGTATTTTGGCCGCTTGAGCTTGTAGTCTTTGCCTAAGAAATGGAGTTCTAGCTTGCCGGTGTAGTCGGTAATGGGAGAGAAGCTTTCGAGTTCTTCAATCAAGCCCTCTTCCAAAAACCAGCGGAAGCTGGACCGCTGAATTTCGACTAGGTCAGGAAGTACAAAGTTTGGGGTGATGCTGTTGGAATCAGTCATGGGTCTCCTAAAGCGAGTCAGGCCCTAGCCATTAGTGGTGTATAAAGCTGAAACCGGGGTCAGTCAGGGTAAAAGTAAACTACGGAGTGTAGTCACATCAGATGAAAAGTGCGTCTCGATGGTAACAACGAATTCGAAGAGTCCTCTAGAACGAACAAGGTAGTCAGATAGCCCCCAATCCATGCGTCAATCTGTTACCCCAAAGCCCAAATTCCACAAGACCGACGCCGTTGATATCAAGCACATCGCCCTCAGTCTGGATGGACTGAGGCTAAGGAGAGGCCGTTGCGGTTAGGGGGCCGGTTGGCTCAACCCTGGTAGCCTCCGGGTCAGGCAAGTTAAATAAGGTTCGAGCGTTGCGAGTTGTGGTCTGAGCCAGTTCGGCAAACTCCATCCCCCTCAGGTCGGCTAAGTAGGTGGCGACATGGTGCACAAAAGCCGGTTGATTACGACGCTCTTTGCGACAGGGTTCCGGCGACAGGAACGGGCAGTCGGTTTCGACCAGCAGACGATGGGCTGGCACCTGGCGGGCTGAGGCCTTAACCTGCTTGGCGTTCTTGAAGGTGACGATGCCGCTGAAACTGATGTAAAACCCCAAGTCGAGGAAACGCTGGGTTTCCTCAGGGGTCCCTGCCCAGCAGTGCATGACGCCGGTAACTGAACCGACAGACCGTTGAAAACGAGCAATTAAATCTGCCGCCGCCGGCGCAGCATCACGGCAGTGCACGATTACCGGCAAGCCAAGCTGATGAGCAATGGTGAGCTGTGCCCAGAATGCCTGTCGCTGAAGCTCAGCGTCATCAGCCTTGAAAAAGTCGAGCCCGGTTTCACCAATGGCAACCACCCGGCTATCGGACTCTGCCAGTCGACGAATCAGGTCAGGCAGGTCGGGAGTCCATTTATCCATATCCAGGGGGTGTAACCCGATCGATAGATAAACTTCAGGGCACCGATCGGCAATGGCCTGCATGGCCGGAAACTCGCCCGGTTCGACGCAGGAGTGAACCAACTGGGACACTCCGGCTTCGCGCCATGCTGAAGCCACAGCCTCCAGGTCTTCGGCCAGGGAATCGAAATTTAGGTGAACGTGAGTGTCAACCAGGGGCATGGAACTTGGGGCAGGAAATAACAGCAAGCGAAACCTCAAACCATGGCAGCCCTGATTTAAGATGCCGCTTCTGCCACAGGCTCCTGGGATGCTGTTGCTTTGAACGCCCTGGCGATTTGGGACTTCTTACGAGCACCGGTATTGGGGTGCAGCACTCCTCGCTTTACGGCTTTATCAATCTTGCTGTAGGCGGCTGCCATAGAGGCATTGACGGCTTCGAGGGCTTCCGCTGAGGGATTCGCCTTGTAGGTATCTAAATCCGCAAGGTAAGATTTGGTAAGAGTTTTGACCGCCGACTTATATGACCGATTGTGCAACCGGTTGCGTTCAGAGATTTGGATCCGTTTGAGTGCAGACTTAATGTTCGCCACAATTTGCCCTAGCTTAACAAGGTTATATTGACTGGATAAATTATGTTAGCACCATTTGCATAAAATGAATGCTTGCTTTTCGGTCAAGTTCGCCCGAGATCGACTAGGATGTTAGAACACCAGCGCCCCGGCAACGGTTGTGTTGGTGTGAGTGCGTGATCGACGCCCCGTTCAGGGGATGGCTATCCGACAATCCTTACCATCGCTGGTTTATCCCGACGAAACACGCTGTAATGCTGCGCATCATCCATCAGCCAACCGAGGCCAAGACAGAGCTGCAGCGCATCTGTGCTCGAACCCACGACGATCAGGTCGTTCATAAAGAGGCGACGGTCCGCGAGATTTTGCACGCGGTCAAACGCCAGGGGGATCAGGCCCTTTTTCAGTACACCGCTGACTTTGACCAAGTTACCCTCACCCCCGAAACCTTGAGGATATCAGGGGCGGAGCTGGATGCTGCTTACCAGCAGGTGAATAAGTCTCTCTTGGACGCCATTCGCCTGGCCTGCCGCAACATCGAACGGTTTCACCAGCAGCGGGTGCCCAAGAGCTGGGTACAGTTTGAAGACGATGGCATCGTTTTAGGGAAGCGCTACACCCCGGTAGACCGGGCCGGAATTTATATTCCTGGTGGCCGGGCGGCCTATCCCAGCACGGTACTGATGAACGCTATCCCGGCAAAAGTGGCGGGGGTTGAGCGCATTGTGATGGTTACCCCTCCGGGGTCGGAGTTGGGGGCAAACCCTGCTGTGCTGGTGGCAGCCCAGGAAGCTGGCATTTCAGAAATCTATCGGGTCGGCGGAGCCCAGGCCATTGGAGCGCTGGCCTATGGTACCGAAACCATCCCTCATGTCGATGTGATTACTGGCCCCGGCAATATCTATGTCACCCTGGCCAAGAAGCTGGTCTTCGGCACCGTGGGCATTGATTCCCTGGCTGGCCCCTCAGAAGTTTTGGTGATTGCTGACAGCTCTGCGCAACCTCGCCATGTGGCCGCAGACCTGTTAGCCCAGGCGGAACATGATCCGATGGCGGCGGCTATTTTGATTACCACCAGTGCCAAACTGGCCGAAGCGGTTGCCAACGAAGTTGATCGGCAGTTGACGGGACACCCTCGCCAAACCCTAACCGAGAAATCCATTGCTAATTATGGGCTGGCGGTGGTGGTGGACAACCTGGAAGTGGCAGCATCCCTATCGAACGAATTTGCCCCGGAGCACCTACAGCTAGAAGTGGCTGAACCCTGGGATGTGCTGGAACACATCCGCCATGCCGGGGCCATTTTTCTGGGCCACTCTACCCCCGAGGCTATCGGCGATTATCTGGCCGGTCCTAACCACACCCTACCTACTTCAGGGGCAGCCCGTTACGCTTCGCCCCTCTGTACTGAAACCTTCATGAAGCATTCCAGCCTGATACAGTATTCGCCCAAGGCGCTGGAAGACGTGTCAGATGCGATTGCAGTGCTGACTGAAACGGAGGGTTTACCCTCCCACGGCGAGTCAGTTACCCTGCGAACCGAAGATTCTGATCCAGATGACCTTTAGGGGCCATCGTTTTTTGTCTTTCTAATAATCTTCCACGGTCTGCCCGAGAAACTGCCTGAGGCGAAAAATCACCAGGTTCTGGCCAATATTTAAGGGAATTGCTGAAACCCCCTCAAGTTTGGACTGTACCCAGTTCTCGCCCCAGTACCATTCGTGGAAACCATCAATGCCACCGGCTAAGAGCATAGAGAGGTGATGATCGGTCACCTGGGTTACGGTGTGCTGAATTTCTACCGGTCCTAGATAGCTCTTAAACACGAGCCCTTGATGGAGTTCGCCGGGCAATCCCTCTTGAAATCGCTGGGGCCACAGCCACAGCCGGAACTTACCGGGCTGAACTAAACTGGCCTGGATTTGAGATCGATCCGCCTCAACTTCAAGTCGCAAATGGCTTTGCTGAAAAGTGCCCAACATGCGCGGTTGCTCTGCCCGAAAACGTCACCTTTCAGTATGCCAAAGCATTCCTCCTTGTGCTGGCAGAAGGCTGGACCGAATCCCGATTAGAATAGTACAAAGGAATGTTAAGCTCTCTTGGAATCACCCATGGCAGATCAACTTATTCGGGCCACCGCCGCCGACGGAGGTATTCGTGTGGTCGGGGTTGTCACAACAAAACTCACTGAAGTTGCCCGACAGCGGCATCAGCTATCTTATGTGGCAACGGCGGCCCTGGGGCGCACCATGGCTGCCGGTTTGCTGTTAGCTTCTAGTATGAAACGGCCCCAGTCCCGGGTGAACATCCGCGTTCGAGGTGACGGACCCCTGGGAGGGATTCTGGTGGATGCCGGCCTGGATGGCACTGTGCGCGGCTATGTGGATAATCCCACCGTTGAATTGCCCCCCAATGCTTCTGGCAAGCTGGATGTGGGCGGAGCGGTCGGTCGGAATGGCTACGTCTATGTGGTGCGAGATGTGGGTTATGGCTACCCCTACTCCAGCACCGTTGAGCTGGTGTCTGGGGAAATTGGCGATGACCTGACCCACTATCTGGTGAATTCTGAGCAAACCCCCTCGGCCCTGGTGTTGGGAGTCTTCGTCGGGGCTGACGGGGTTGAGGCTGCTGGCGGGTTACTGCTGCAAATTCTGCCTCGAGCCGCAGAAGACGAAGAAATTGTTTCTGTGCTGGAAAGCCGCCTATCTTCCCTGACTGGTTTTACCCCCCTGCTAAGGGCTAACAAAACCCTGCCTCAAATTTTCGAAGATTTAGTGGGGGATATGGGGCTGAACCTTCTACCCGAATCTCAGCTGGTGCGATTTAACTGTCCCTGCTCCCATGATCGCATGCTGGGAGCCCTGAAGATGCTGGGAGAAGCAGAACTCCAGGACATGATTGAGAAAGATGACGGTGCCGAAGCGACCTGTCATTTTTGTAATGAGGTGTATCACACCGATAGCGATCAGCTGGCCCGGTTGATTGAGGATCTGCGGGAGGAGCGCCAGGAGGCTAGTCGTTAGGAAACCCTTAAGGGGTCAGAAACTCAGAAAGGGGGCGTAGCCTTACCCTGCTGATACCTGAGATTGTCCCATCTGGATCTGTTCGACTACTTGGCGAATCCCCTGAATTACACTTAACCAGGCTTCATCTCTGTCTACCCAACGGCTTACAGGTTGCCCATCTTGCGGCAATACCTGCATTTTTGCCAAGGGAGATGCGGACCAGTCCACAGGTCTCAGGATGACTGGCAGAACTCTGACTTCACCTGCTTCGTAACGAGCGATAGCTCTCCTGGTTTCTACATCATAGGGATAATCTGAAGCCAGGAAATCTGAGCTGATTAGCAGCAACACAATCTGGGAATTTTCCAGAGCGATACTGATTTCGTTAGCCCATTCTGTGCCTGGGCCTATTTCCCGTTCGTAAAACCGGTTGATCACTCCCTGCCGGATTAGGAAAGTCAGATGCTGCATTAATTCTTCGGCGAAGGATTTATCTTTGTGGGAATAGCTTAAAAAGAGATTAATTCCGGTGGTTGAGGATTGCCAAAACTCATTGGTCGGGGCAACACGCTTGCGTGCGGGGCCAAGCTTAGCTGTAGCTACCAAACGGTCTCGGCTGGAGACAAGCGTATCTGTGTCCGCCAATCGCCGGGCCACCATGGCTGCCAAGGTTTCTAAAGCATAGGCTGCACTTTCTGGATCTTTGGTGTCTTCTTCTAAAACCGGAATACGTTCTCCGAAACTCCAGTAGGGAATGTATGGAATGCGGGTGAAATTGAGTAAATCAGAAGGCTTAGTATGGTGATATTTCCAGTCAGAATAAAGGGGTTCGAGCTTTTCTTCAATTACTTCTAGCCATTCCTGGGCCATTTCATACTCAACCCGACCTTCAAACCGAGTTACTATCGGTAGAACCAATAGTTTCGCTCGATCAAAGGGTAAAGCATTCCTCTGCCGTCGGGCTAGCTGAATCACGTTATACGCGCCGTCAATGCTCTGATGATTTGTCGTAAATAAGAGAACTAAAAAATCTGGTAACTGTACCGTACAAATACCGCCGATATCTGTAATGCCTGTACGACTATCAATCAGGATGAAATCAAACTCTTGTTTCCACTGGCTTCGTAAATCTTCCAAAAACTGGCCTAGATTATGCGACTGGTAGAGTTCTGCCCATTCCAGCCGTTGCATTCTTCCAACAAAGGATGCATCCAACGACCCTGCAGGTATAAAGGATAAGGGCTCTGCTCCATTGGGAAATTGGGCTGTCGCCACAAAGTCCTGCCATTGGCAAGGCCCTCCAGCGATATAGGTTTCAATAAGTTCCAGCAGGCCTTGGTGGGGTTTGTTCGTCAGCCAGGGCTCGAAGTAGAGATGTAACCCAGGAGCTTCTAAGTCCCAGTCAATGCACAGAACTTGATATCCCCATTGAGCTAAAGCAGCACCAATACTGGCCAGAGCGAAGGTGCGCCCAACCCCTCCTTTGTAGGAATAAAATGTAACAATGCTGCCTTCGATCATTGGAGCCTCGGAAGATTAACAGATACAGGCTGAGGGGTCAAATTCGGCGTAACAACAGGCCAATCAGATTGCCAGCGTGGGGTTCTTTCAATAATGGACCAGATTTCGACTGCGATATTTTTGACTTCTTCAGTAAATTCAATAAAACCCTGGGTTTCTCGAAAGCTGGGGTAAGGATAACTCCATTTTCTTAAGTCCCGGCTCTGAACACGCCTGGCTTCAGGAGGAAAATGTTCCCCATCAAAGAAAATCACAGGGTATACCAATCCTGATGGATTGCCAGGCGTGCGATAGCCCAACAACTCCTCTCGTTTTGCCATACTCTGCCACTCTGCCATACACCAGGCGGAGCGAAAGTAGTCAGCTGACCATACCGCAACTAAACAGCGTGAACTTAACAAAGCCTGCTGCAGCTTTAGGGGCCAATCGTCGGCAGTCTCAATACCCTCAGTATCGATGAAAATCTTAGGTTCATAGGGCATTGCCTGAGACAACCACTCAACCAGGAGTGGATAAAAGTGATTCTTGACCCATCCTCCTACCGGATTGGGACGTCGGTAGCTGATAAAAATGTCGTACTGGTAATCATCAGACATAGCACTTTAGGTTTTGGAAATCTGCTACCCCTTGATAAAGAGGGAAACTTCCAACCTTGCAAAATTAATCTAAATCTATGCAGCCAAGCGCCTGTAGGCGGTCGCCAGGGCGTCATCATCTCCGACGTTACCGGGGAAAAGCACTACAGGCAGGTGAGGGAACTGGGGATGGTCTGTCGGGGTGCGGACAATAGACACCCCCGGCAAAATTTGTCCCAGCAGGCGCGCCGTTCTGAGGGCAAGGCCGGTGCTGAGGGTGTCGTTGGAGGTAATACCTCCTTTGCTAATCAGGAACCCGATATCATCGGGGAGTCCTTTGACGATATCCATTAAGAGAGTGGAAACCTCAACCCCAAAGTCCAGCCGGGCCTGTACCGAATCAAAAGTGAGTTCTTCACGGGAGGTGTAGACTACAGCGGTTTTCCCCTGGCTATGGGCTTCCCTGACCTGCTGTACCACAGAACTCAGCAACTGCTGATGGGCGTCGGCTCCGCCGTCTCGCAGCTGCCGAACATCGACTTCAATGCCGGTTACCCCCGATTCTTTAAGGAGGGCTTGAAGCTGGCGGGTAGTCTTTTGCACATGGGAGCCAACGATGACCACCCCGGCTTTGCCCTCTCGCACGTAGGCACGCATGTGATCGGCATCCACCGGCTGGGGGGGAAGGGCCGCCAGGGCAGTAAGGATGCTGGCGGCGCTGCGAAACAGAAATCGCTTGCCCTGGGATGCGGCGGATAGTAAATCCTGGGCAAATTGGTTCAGGTCAGCCTGGGTCTCTCCATCCACAGCACAGCAAACGTTATTTTGCAGCGCCATCAGCCGATCCAGAGAGCCACCGCGAATGTCGCTGAGGGTGAAACGTTCAACGGTGCTGGCTGAGATGCGACCATTTGTTTTTTCTTCGACATAGTCGGGCAGGTAGGCGGTGCTATAGCCAAATACGGAATCTTTAGCGAACTCAGTTTCATGGGTGGGGACGGGCTGACCATCCACCATCAAATAGTGGGTGCTGTCGCGGGTGACGCGCCCCCCTTCAAAAAAGGCGGGGATGAGAAAGTGCGCGTCAAACGGCCCCAATGCTTCGGCAATGGCGTCGGTTTCGATGGGATAGTGGCCCCGCAGGGTGGAATCGGAGCGACTGACTACCAGAAAATCCTCAACGCCTTCCTGGGCGATGGCCAGTTTCAGGTTCTGGCATACCTCTCGGGTGATCTGTTCCGCTGTCTTAGGACTACGGGCACGGGTGTTGGTCAGCACAAAAAAGATAGGGGATTCATCCCGCAATCCCTGGCGCAGGGTGTCGACATCCCACTGCATCAGCAGCAAGCAGCTATGAACCGTTTGGGAGCCGGTGGGGTCATCATCCAGAACAATGATTTTAGGCTTAGCCGACATGGAGGATCTCAAAGGTTGCGATAGTCTCTACTATCTCGCAAAGGGGGACTACCGCCAAGTTAGCGAAGCGATGTCGACTGAGACTGGGCGAGTTCTTCCTCGAGAATCTTTTCGTAAATGCGGGGCAGCTTGGCGGTCATGCTGTTGGGTTCAATGCCATATCCCAGGCTAGTCCAGGTGCCTGAGAGCCGCCGCAGAACGGTATCGAGCTGGCCCTGGCGGAGGGCGGTTGAAATATCAAGGTTCCAGGCGGAGGTATCTTTTAGCCAGTTATATACCACCAGATCCTGAGATTCTGGGTCAAAACTGTACTCCCCCCAAACTTCAAACCAGGACGGAGGCTCGGGGTGATATTTCTCGGCTTTTTCTTCCCAGGTCACGGTTAAAAACTGGTACCTACCGGCGGCGGTGGTGCAATTGCCAGTATTGGGTCCTGTAACAATTTCAATACAGACGTCGGGGTGTTGGCTCAGTTGTTCAACGGCCTGCCCCCCGTAAAGGACATGGTAAGGGTCGCTGGTATTAGATTCAGCCGCTGAGATAGTGCGCATTAAAGCCCGAATGTAGGGGTCGCCTCCCTCCATCACCAGGGGTTGGGGATGGCCGACCCACACCGTCTGTTGGAGCTGCTTAAAGGAAGAGCTAGGCACAGCCCGCAGCAACATCCAGCACATCCCCAAAAAAACTAAGACCGTTAGGGGAAAAGCCCCCGGACGGAGCTGAGAACGCCGACGGAGAGCCGCTTTCTTTGGTTGATCAGGGGAAGAATAATTAGGAAGCGAAGTCACAGGGGATGGAGTTAACAACCGAAGTATGGCCAATATTAGCGTAAAAAAATAAAACCCGGATGACTGGAAATCAGTAAGCCATTATACTCAGGCTAATTCGCAGCTGTTTCGGGCGATTCAGGGTTTGACGTTAGGGAAACTGGTCTAACAGGCGGTGAATCAATTCTTGTACCCCGGCCCCTCGCTCGCCGCTGGTGACCCAGTCGGCTTTAGCTTTGAGTGCTGGCAGAGCATTGGCGACGGCGACTCCATAGCCACAGGTGGCCAGCAAATGTTCATCGTTTTCGGCATCACCGACCCCCGCTACCTGCTCGGGAGCCAATCCCAGGTGTTCCAGCGCCCTGAGCAGACCGCTGGCTTTATTAACTCCGGCAGGCAGAATCATGACCGCGCGTTTGTTGAAAATTACGGTGGCATCCAACTCCAAGTCGGCGAGGGTGTTTTGAACCGTTTCGCCGTGGGGTTGCCAGGTTGCTACTACCACTCTGCCCTGGTTGATGGGCTGCACCCCCTGATTCGTTAAGGTCTCCACCAGCACCGGGGGAAATGGTTCTGCCAGCAGCGTTACAGAATCCTGGTGGGGGTGATAAAGCACGGCCCCATTCTCGGCCACGATGCTGTGGAATAGAGCATGGTGAGGAAACACCTGCAGAAGTTCGTCTAGCGCTCGGCCAGTAACCAACAATAAACGACCACCTTGGTGGCGATAATGCTGCAGGGCCGCAAGGGTGGCTTGGTCGACCAATCCCTCCGTCGCCAGCGTACCGTCATAGTCAGTTGCAATTGCGGAATATTTCATGGGTATAGTCAAAGAGTTCAGTGCTCTACCCGCCTTTGTTTGATTCAAGCCTAATGCGAGTTCAACACCAAAAGTTACCATGCTGAAGCCGACGCACTCCAGGACACGAAACACCTTACGGATAGTTACCCTGACCATCGGCCTTACCCTCGCCTGTTGGTCCCTCAGAAGCGACTCAGCCGCCGAGGAATCCGGAGCCAGCGGGCCAGCAGGAAATGCCGCGGAAGTTCAGGCCGTCATCGCGCCGCTTCAGCCTTTAGCGACTCAGCTGCTCAAACAGGATGTTTCTGCTTTAGAACGACCTGGGGTACCCTCTTTGCCCGAGAATTTGCCTGATGTTGTTGACCCGAGCCCAAACGGTATCGTGGGTCTCACCCCCGGTCCCGATGACGATATTGGCATTGGCCATCTTCGCCCCCAAAATCTGAGATCTCTGAATTCTGAAGACTGGTCCAGTAGTCCATTGCTCAACGCAAAATGGCTGCGGGGAGTGGCTCTGCCCATTTACGTTGGCCCTGGGGATGCCCATTGGGGCTGGCTGGTAAACGGATGGCTAATTCCCAATGGTTACGACCCCATTGCTGTGGGACGAGATGCCACGTTTACCATGGTGCAACCCCGGCGGGGGCTGTATACATTTCCGGTGATGGAAGTGCGCGAGGATGGGTGGTTTCGTTTCCAGTACACCCCCGCGGGTACCGCCTGGTCCCACGTTTCCCAGCTTAATCTGGGACCTAATGCCATGGTGGTAGAGACCTGGTCAGACTGGATGACCCAGACCAGGCGAGTCAGTTTTCGCAAGCATGGTGCTTCTCAACCGCTCAGGCCAGAACCGACGACATCGGCCTCTCTGCAGTCGCTGGTTGGCCCCAATAGCTTGATAGAAACTCTAGAAATTCAGGATGACTGGATGCGGGTCAGGGTGACTCAGCCGGCCAGTGGCTGTCAGGCACTACCCGGTGCCAGCACGGAAGAAGGGTGGATGCGCTGGCAGGATGAGGATGGCATACCGCTGATTTGGTTTCCGTCGGACGGGTGTTGATGGGGGGAGAGTGGGGAGAGGGGGAGAGAGGGAGAGGGGGAGAGAGGAAGAGAGGGAGAGGAGGAGAGAGGGAGAGAGGAAGAGAGGAAGAGAGGGAGAGGGGGGTAGGTGAGGTCAGCATCTACTCGAATTAACGGGAATTCATTAGAGGTTAAAGCTGGGGTGCTGGAACGGGTAGCCGGCGGCTTTAAGTTTTTGATTAGAGACTCGCACGTTGTGGGGGCGTTCGCTGGGGCGGGAGGGGTCCCAGGTGACAGGGGGCATATTGTGCGCATGGCAGACGCGGTCAATGAGTTCTTTTGACGTGAGGACTTCGTCCTGCACCACGTTGTAAATGCCGCTGAGGGCATGTTGCCGGGCGAAGTCAATGGCTCCAACGATGTCGTCAAGATGAATCCAGTTGCTGCCTTCGGTACCGGTACCGGGACGAACGGACCCGGCGGCGCGGCTGTAGATTTTTTGCAGTTCCCGATCAGGACCGTAGATGCCCCCCAGCCGTAAGACGCACACTTTTCGCTCTGGGGTGGCGGCGGAGAGGATAGTTTGTTCGGTGGCGGCCAGAACTTTGGTATTGTCGGTGGCCGGGTAAATCGGGTCTGCTTCTGTGACCCACCGCCCCTGTTGATGGCCGTAGACGGAAAAGCTACTGGTGTAGATGATCTGCCGCAGATGAGGGGCTTTATCCAGGGCAGCCAGCACGGTTTTGGCGGTGTCAAGATAAACCGCTTCGTATCCAGCTTTGCGTCCCCCAGCGACGGCAATTAACAGAAGTTCCCGAGATTGAACCAGCTCCTCTACCGCTGGCAAATCTGCACCATGGACAATTTTGACCGACCCTGCAACGCTGCGCAGGTCGGTGACCCGGTCGGGACTGGTGGTGGTGGCGGTAACGTGGATGCCCTGGTCTGACCAGCAGCGGGCAACGGCGGTGCCGACGTATCCGCATCCTAAAATGGCAGCTTTGATCATGGTCTATGAAGATTCTCCAATCATCGTTAGACTAAGGTCTCGACTGCCCTATGGCAACCGGTCATGCTGCCTGTAGTTTAAGGGGACGGCATCGAGACGTTTTGTATACCCCTGGTATTCGTTGAGAGGTGCGATCGCACCTTCGTCAGCGAGTCAGCCCAATGTATTTGAACCACCTTTCTCTCAAGTATTTTCGCAATTATCGGGAGCAGCAGGTCGATTTTTCTGCCCCGAAGACGATTTTGGTGGGAGAAAATGCCCAGGGCAAATCTAACTTGCTGGAGTCCGTAGAGTTACTAGCGACCCTGAAGTCCCACCGCACCAGCCGCGATCGCGACCTGGTGCAGCAGGGAGAAACCCTCGGCCAGATCACCGCCTCCGTCAAGCGAGACGTGGGGGTGGCTGACCTGTCCCTGGTGTTGCGCCAGGCCGGTCGCCGTACCGCCATTCTCAACGGCGAAAAACTGCGGCGGCAGCTAGACTTTCTGGGTGCTCTGAATGCCGTTCAGTTCTCCAGTTTGGACCTGGACCTGGTGCGCGGTGGGCCGGGAGAGCGGCGCATCTGGCTGGATACCCTGCTGACCCAGCTGGAGCCGGTTTATGCCCACATCCTCAGCCAGTACAATCAGGTGTTGAAACAGCGCAACGCCCTGATTAAAAGGGTTTTTGCCGATGAGGAGGATGCCTCCCAAACCCAGGTAGACCCTACCGAACTGGCCCTATGGGATGCGCAACTGGCGGCCCTCGGCACCCGAGTCATTCGCCGCCGGGCCAGGGCCATCAATCGACTGGCCCCCATCGCCCAGGGGTGGCACCAGGCCATTAGCGGCCAGCGAGAAGAGTTAACCATCACCTATCAGCCCAACGTGCCCATGGTAGAGGATGAGCCTCAAACCATTCAGGGAGCCTTTTTAGAAAAAATTCAATCCCGTGCCGTGGCGGAACGGCATCAGCGCACAACCCTGGTGGGTCCCCACCGCGATGATATCGACTTCACCATAGACGACACCCCCAGCCGCCAATATGGTTCCCAGGGACAGCAGCGCACCCTGGTGTTGGCCCTAAAACTGGCTGAATTAGAGCTGATTGACGACGTAATTGGCGACCCGCCCCTGCTGCTGCTGGATGATGTGCTGGCCGAACTGGACTTGAACCGCCAAAACCAGCTGCTGGAGGCGATTCAGGATAGATTCCAGACCATCATTACCACGACCCATTTGGGGGCATTTGGGAGCGAATGGATACGGTCATCCCAAATTTTGACGGTGCGGTCAGGAAAGATTTTCAAAGATGGAGCGGGTTGAGCAGAGAGTACGGCGGGTTCTCTGCGCGCTGGCAGGTAGGCCAGCACTCCACCAGGGCATGGTAGTTGAGGTCGTTGAAGAATGGCAGAGATTAGCGGTCTGCACCGGGTACAGTCATCCGTTGAAGGTTTGAGTTCCGATCGCTTCGTACCCACGGGCAATGTCAGACCTGAGGGGTGGAAATTCCTGGCTTGATGCGACCCATTTTATAACGCGAGCATAGAATCAGAAATTCTATCGAAAGAAGACACCTACGGTTCTTAGCCTGTAAGCTGTATCAACGATGTTTAAGCTTGGGTATTGCCTTGATTCAAGAAGTGTTCCTCGAAACCGATTGGGAAGAAGCCTCCAGTGCCCGTGCTGCTCGCGATGAGCGGGCCAGCCAGCTCCAGACTGAAGGCTTGAACTGCTCTTGCAGCACTCTCTATCGCATTACCGACGGTCGTAAAGTCTTTTTGCTAGAAGCCCTGACACCGGAGGATGAGGAAGCCGAGCGACAGCCTTCGAAACGCAGCTCATCTCCCCGCCGACCCCGGAAGGATAAGGGGCCGACGAAAAAAGTTGACTATCGGTAAGGGGAGCCGCGAGCGACCTCAGGGTTAATCCCCTGCTAAAAGGGACACCAGCGTCAGGGATTCTTGCTGCCTAAAAATCTGATTCGGGGACTGCTTCGGTCTCCGGGTCGTTCGCTGTGTCTGTCGTTGCAGACGGCCTGTCAGGGTCTGCCATCGGTTCGGTAGAATTGTATTCTGGGCCAGGACAAGGCATTGCCAGGGTTCCCGACCAGTTCGTGAGGGTCGCATCATCCCAATAAAGGTTAGGAGTATGCAGTAACCGCCGCCAGGCTTCAGCCAGAGGAACCACATAGCCCATGCGTTCAGGAAAATGCTGCTGGAGCAGTTCACGCACCTGGGGATAATAGTCGGAATTCAGCCATGGAAAGATATGGTGCTCTGCATGGTATGAAAAATTAAAATGCAGGATATCCAATAACTTAGGCACCCGTACCGAAATGCTGTTGCCCAGGGGATCGTTCACGGCGGTCATGGGGCAGAACAGATGATTGGTAAAGATATACATCATCATTCCCCCATGACCCACGGCCAGGGGAAGCAGATAGGCCAGCAAGACCTGCACCGGCTGAAACTGTAAATAGGCGATGATGCCAAGATGCAGGGCCAGAATCAGACCCCACTCAGCCAGAATTTTGGGCCGTTCTGACGGCTTTACGGCAAAGGCGGCAGGAACAAACGACACCGAATCTCGATTAAAAATGAGCACCGAAGCCAGGTTGCGGTAGGCGTAAGTTATCCAACCCACAGCTAATAACAACGGTAAGACAACCAGGGGCTTTCCCGGAGCCGGCATGAAAACATCCGTCAGCCATTTAACGGGAGTGTTGGGGGCCTGATACAGGTAGTTGCGGTCAGGGTCTGGCAGCCCATTGGTGTGGTTATGGTGGATGCGGTTATGCATCACCTTCCACAAGGTAGGGGGCATGTGGTGTAGGGCAAACCCCAGGAACCCCAGCCAATGCCTTGCTTGTGGTTGGCGAAGAACACTCCCGTGCAGCAAGTCGTGGGCACTAAAGGCTAACACAATGACGCTGTTGCCCATGACAAATGCAAACGGTAGATAGGCCCAGAGCAGGGAACTTGGCCAATGGTCGAGCTGTCGCCCTATGCTCCAGCCCAGACATAAAATGACTACATTCAAACCCAGAATTAGGAGCTTATGAGGGTCTGGAGAAAATGCTTCTTTAGGTAGAAGAGGATGTAACAATTTGGCATAAGTAGATTGCTTCAGAGGAGGACTAGAAATCCCAGCACTCACCATAGTCTGATTTCCTTTTTTGTCAATTTATGTTATCTCACTTGCAAAGCGGTTTGTTTTGCAATGAAATTAGTTTAACTAGCCATACAAAATAGTGACCCGGCCATTCTTGTTCGGCTCGTTTTATTTGCTAGCTAGAGAAATTAAAAAAAACGACATTTTGGCTCTCAATAATTAGCCATTTTGACATGGAAGCTTTTGGTCTTATGCAAAGGAAAATCCTATGAACATTGTGTCCACACTTAAACGGTATATAGTGCTTGGCCCAGCAGCGTTGATTTGTGGTCCAAGCTATGCCCGCTTCTTGTATTGGTCAAGGCAATCTGAAGAAATTGATGCAGATATAACCTGGGATAGATTTACAAAACCAGAACAGCCCTCCGTCAAGTGGCTATTTCAACATTACCCTCCCGCTTTGGTCCGTAGTTTTTTGGTCGCGTCTTATCCCAAACTGCGAGATCGCGTTAAGGGCATTGCCTACCACTATGATGTGTCAAACGATTTCTATCGTTTATTTCTTGATCACGAATATATATTTTACACCTGTGGCGATTTTTTAAGCAATCAAGATTCAATTGAAGTTGCCCAGCACCACAAGGCAAATTTCATCCTGAATTTAATCAATCCAAAACCGGGCGAACGCATTCTAGACCTGGGTTGTGGGTGGGGCTCAATGATGAAGCGAGTCTACGAAAAAACGAGGGATCGAGAAAATTTATATGGCTACACCCTTTCCGTAGAACAAAAGCGCTATATCGATCAGACCTATGGCTTCAATGTCGAAATCCGGGATGTGGTCACGACCGACTACGAGCCTGAAAGCTGGGACAAGATTTACTCGATCGGCTGTATGGAGCATGTGCCTAAGGCCGAACTACTCCCACTCCATCAAAAGCTAGCTGAGGCGATTAAGCCAACGGGGCATCTAGTCCATCACTTCTTCTGCCAGATGAAACCAACTCCTTCGGCCAAAATGCTGGCCTGCGATGAGATTTTCCCTGGGGTTGAACTGGCCACCTGGGATCAACATGTTGAAATCTTCGAAGCCGCAGGGCTGAGGGTGGCCCACCATTCGATCCATGACTATCGCCCCACCCTCCGGGCCTGGTATGACCGTCTGGTCGAAAACCGCGACGAAGCCATCCGTTTAGTGGGAGTGCAAATCTACAACCGCTATCTCTGTTACCTGGCCGAAGCCTGGCGTCTCTTTGATGATCGCGACCTGCTGCTAATGCGGTTTGTGCTGACCCGTCAGGATGCACCGACCACCTGGCAGTCCCCTCTCTACCGGGCTGAGATTGCTGAACAACCTATCGGGGTGAAGGACTCAGCCCTGCAAACTGTATAGCGCCAGCAATAGCAGTCGATTAGCGGTAAAGGATGGGACCATGGATTACTGCGAGGGCGCTATATCCCCCTTTAGTCTGAACCCCGCGATGCGCTCGGTCTACATGACCGTGGTGGAGGCCATGCTGAAAGAGGAGGCTGCTAATCCGTAATTTAGAGTTTTATCCGGGTTTAGGCTGCCAAAGCGACGTTGCATCTATCGGCTGATCATTCCAGCCGATAACCTGTCGCATTTGAGCTTGGGGATAGCGACGACATACTCTGAGGCAGTAGCCTGCCATCTGCTCCTGCTGCAAGCCGCGTCCCTAAAAATTCTCTAGCTTCACAATTGCAAAAAAAATATTCCGATTGGCGAAATTGGGATAAGCTAATGGGCGAAATATGCTCCTCGCTACGGGCGTTTTTGTCTATGATTCGGCAATTTCGCAGCGGTTTCGCGCCGTTTTTGCTCTCCAAAGCTCAGCCAAGACCTGAACCTTCTCTTTTTAAGATTGGTCTTAAGCGGCGGCTAGCTGCTTTTGCCCTGGCCGCCCTCTGTAGCGGCACCCTATGGGCCAGCATTGCTCTCCATAGTCCGGGGATTCCGGCCAATGCCCAGGAGCTGGGCAGTGCTGACACCACCGTTGCGGCTCTGTGGACTCAGGCCTCCTTTCCCGTAGAAGACTTTCAAACCTATACCTCGCCCTTTGGGTATCGCAGCGATCCATACTCTGGCAGTCGCCGATTTCACTACGGGTTGGACCTGGCCGCTCCCAACGGCAGCTACATCCGCAACTGGTGGGCAGGCAGTGTGCTCTGGGTCGAAGACGAAGGAGCCTGCGGCACTTCCATTGCCATTCAATCTGGAGAGTGGACCCACATTTACTGCCATATGCATGGCCATGTAGAAAAAGACGGTAACGGCGAATTTTTGGTAGACCGAGACGGCGGCATTATGCTGCGGGAAGGGCAGCAGGTTTCTTCTGGAGCCCGTATTGGCCGGGTTGGCATGACCGGGCGCACCACCGGTCCGCACCTGCACTGGGGGCTGAAGTATCAGGGCAACTGGGTTGACCCGGCTCTGGTTCTGCGGGCAATGTATTTGAGCCAGAGAGCCGCCCTTTAAACTTGTACGAAAACTTTATCCAAGTCCAGAAGTGCAGTTTCGCCTGATAGAAAACTGTACTTCTGGGGCTGGATTTGGTATTGCTTTGTAAGCGTCCACAGGCATTACTCCCAAAATTCAGGTTAGCTCCTGCAACCATGGTTCTAGGCCAGTCTTCAAGGCTGGGTTGGCGACTATTGCTAGGCTTTGTATGGTTAAATCTCGCAAGCTGGAGGAACTGACGACGGCTCTCAATGCCATTCGGTCTGACCCAACCTCTCCGGAAGGGCTGGCTACCCTCAGCCGGGCTGCTGCAAACAATGTGGGCGACAGTCCGACAGGGCAAAATAGAGCTTTTAGAAACGGTAGAACTACAAGAAGGAACTAAGGTATTGGTAACACTGCTTCCTGATAGCGAAGCAGATTTTTGGATAAAAGCCAGTCAATCATCATTAGACGCAGTATGGGATAACCCTGAGGATGCCGTCTATGCCGAACTACTCTAAGTACGATGTGGGGTTAGTCACCCATGTCTTTCAGCTGAAGCTGTCTCAAGATAGGGATACTTCTAATTTGATCCGGCTGAAGGGTCTCCCAGTCCAGCCCCATGGGGCGAGAATACGAAGTCTTCGTTTCAATCACCGTTTCTGGAGTTACCACCCAATCCAGGGGCCAATCGTGGGCTTCCAGAGGCAAGGTTTCGTTGTCCACAACCTGTACATCATGGACGGTCGTGGCAATGGCAGTGTGGGGTTGCATCAGGCCGTGTTCCGCCAGCATGGCCAGTTCTAAATCTGCAAACCCCGCCCCTTTGCCTGTGCGTCCACCGTTTGGACTGGCAGCCACACAGCCAACGACCACCAGATCGATTGGCTCCATTTCCTCAAAGCTCACCAGTCTGCCGTAGATCAGAGCGCTGCGCATGGTGGCCGCCTTTTTGAGGGGAATGCCCTTCTCCGCCAGGGCTTCGGCGGTGAGTTCCACAAAGCACTTTTTGCGCTTCAGCTTGGGGACTGCCATGTACAGGCGCTTGCCGTCTTCCAGGGCATTCAGGCGAATTGCCGTCTGGGGCGAATCGGGGTTGCATTTGATGACTTTAGCCTCCTGCCAGATGGGCTGTTCCCTGAGTCGTGCCGCCGCCTGCTCGGCCCCTATAAAGTTAGGGATATGGCCGAAGGGAACTCGCCTGGTTAGCTTCTGGTCATGCAGGGTAGACCAGACCTGCTGGCGTAGAGCCTCTTTATGGGGGTTGCGACCACTCCAGGCGGTATCGTGACTTGCGCCCATTGACAAATTAATAGAGATTATATGGGTCATTCTAAAATGACCAGAAGCATTGGGCCGAGTTAAAGACAACCCGATCTACCCTCGGGCTTTTAGCCAGACGGGTAGATTGCCGGGTAAGGCCAAAAAGAAAGGGCAAATTAATGGGGCAGGAGGACGACGGTGCCAGGGCATTCTTTCCGCAAACGAGCGCGGCAGCATGAGCGCGATTGGTTCAAGGTCTTGTTTCGTCTGCGGGGGTCAGTTATCCCGGCGGTGCTACCCAGGGTGATTATCTGCTCTGCCTTTGCTCTGCTGATTGCGGTTCTACATGTGACAGGATGGCGGGTTTCGCTGCCGGTGCTGGGAGGGCTGGTGCCCAGTATTGTGCTGGGTTTGCTGCTGGTGTTTCGCACCAATACCGCCTATGAGCGATTTTGGGAGGGGCGCATTCTCTGGGGCACGGTGGTGAATACGGTGCGTAATTTGGCCCGGCAGATTTGGGTTGCGATCGCAGAAACCACCTCCGAAGACAAAGCCGCTAAAATTCGCACCATTCGCCTCCTGGCCGCCTTTGCTGTAGCCATGAAGCTGCATTTACGGGACGAACCTTGCGACCATGAACTGGCCCGCTTAGTTACCCCAGAGCAATTTGCAAAACTGCAGACCATGAATAATCCCCCCCTGGAAGTGGCCTTCTGGATTGCGGATTATCTCCAATCCCAGCGGGAACTCAGCAAGCTCAACACCTACCAACTCACCTCCTGCCTGAATTCCCTGGATAGTTTGGTAGATGCTTTGGGCGGCTGCGAACGGGTGCTTAAAACTCCGATTCCCCTGGCCTATTCCATTCATTTGAAGCAACTGCTGCTGCTGTACTGCCTGGCCCTGCCGTTTCAAATGGTGGGGGCTTTGGGCTGGGCTACCCCCTTCGTGGTTGCCCTGATCAGCTTTGCCGTGTTTGGCATCGAAGAAATTGGTATTGAAATCGAAAATCCCTTTGGTCATGACCCCAATGACCTGCCGCTGGATGCAATTTGCCACACCATGCAGCAGAATTTGGAAGACTTGATTTCTCTGTCTCCCAGTGTGGCGGCCCAGTTGCGGGAGCCAGTGGAGCCGTCTTTGAGGGCGTAGGGAGCAGGGAAGCAGGGGCGGATTGGGGCGTATATGCTTTAAGAAAGCTGACTCCTGGTGCTTCCCATTGACCCTCTCTTTAGATGAGGTGGAGAGTTACGGTGAGGGATGACCTCAAATATCCCCTTCCCCTTCAAACAGGGTTTCCAGGGGCATGGCGTCCACATCCATAGTTTCATTCAGGTAGCGGGCAACCACGTCCGACTGGCCGTGGGTAACGTAGACTGTCTCTGCCCCAGTATCCTTCACTGTTTGGATCAGGCTGGGCCAGTCGGCATGGTCTGACAACACAAAACCCCGTTCGTAGCCCCGCCGTCGTCTCGCACCGCGCACCGCCATCCAGCCCGAGGCAAAGGCGGTTTGGGGATGCTTGAACCGCTTCATCCAGCTGGAGCGGTGGCCGGAGGGCGGGGCCAGTACCAGTTCGCCCGTGTATTTGTGGTTGCGGGGCATCTCTGAGGTGGAGAGGGTGGGCAGCATTTGCACCCCCTGTTCTCGGTAAATCTCCGTCAGGGCCTGAATCGCACCGTGGACGTAGACGGGCCGGTCGGTAAACTGGGTCAGTTCTGCCAGAATCCGCTGGGCTTTGCCAAAGGCGTAGCAGAAGAGGATGGAAGCTCGCTCCTGGTCCCCCTGCCACCAGTCGTAGATGCGGCGGGCGGTTTCTGTGCCGGGGTCCCATCGGTAAATGGGCAGACCAAACGTCGCTTCGGTGATGAAGGTGTTGCAGGGCACCACCTCAAAGGGGGCACAGGATGGGTCGGCGCAGCGCTTGTAGTCTCCCGAAACAACCCACACCTCGTCTTTATGCTCAACCCGAATTTGGGCCGACCCCAGCACATGGCCTGCCGAGTGAAACGACACCCAGGTATCGCCCAGCTTCAGCTTTTCCCCGTATTGGACACCCTGGAGATCAATATCATTGCCTAACCGCTTGCGCAGAATGCCCTCAGAAACTGCCGTGGCGATGTAGTGGTCTGACCCCGACCGGGCATGGTCAGAATGGGCGTGGGTAACCAGAGCATTACCCACCGGACGCCAGGGGTCAATGAAGAAATCTCCTTTTTCGCAATACAGCCCTTCGGGCCGAACGGTAATTAAAGTCACAGGATGCAAAAGTAGGACTGGTTTAAAGTCTAAAGTTATTTCCAGGTCTGTACCGTCGGGCGGTCAACTCTGGCCAGTGAATGGCAAAATCGGAAGGAAGCATTTCAACCCCATCCCTGTTATGCAAAATGCCTCAGATCAGGCCCTCGTCGCCACCGTCGATGAAGTTTACAAAAGCCTGCTGCCTGACCTGAGAATCGAAAGTGTGCAGCCGTTTAACCCGGTGGTGGTGCACTTTTGTCCTCCTCCCTGGCGAGTGCTGGGTTCTGGCAACTACGCAACAGTCTTTTACCATCCGGCCTGGCCCGATCAGGTGATTAAAGTCTACGCACCCGGTCGCCCTGGCCTGACGGAAGAAGTGGAGGTGTACCGTCGGCTGGGAATTCATCCTGCCTTTTCCCAGTGTCTTTATGCCGGGGAAAATTTTCTCGTCCTCAAGCGTTTGTACGGTACTACCCTATATGACTGCCTCCATAAAGGTATCCCCATCCCTGAGCAGGTCATTCAGGATATTGACGACGCCCTGCACTATGCTCGCAGTCGAGGACTCTTTCCCCACGATGTCCATGGCCGTAACGTGATGATGATTAACCAGCGTGGGGTGGTTGTGGATGTATCTGATTTTCTGCACCAGGGACCTTGCAAAGCCTGGGACCATTTGAAAAAAGCCTATTACCGGCTGTATGCTCCCTTACTCAGGCCGTTGCGGTGGCGATACCCTTACTTTGTGCTGGATGGCGTGCGCCAGGTCTACCGCTGGTACCGCAAATTCACCCGTTGCTCCAGGATCATCCTCAGCTAAAATGTAGTACAGATTGCCTACCTAGACCAGGAGCAGGGATGACTCTGGACACCCAACGCCTTTCTGCCACCGAACTCACCGGGCGCATCCTCGACATGGCTCGCACCGGGGTCTACCGGCAGTCGGTTTTTGAGGCGTTTCGTTCGATGGCGACCCAGCGGCAAATTCGCGATGCCATTGCCCAGGCCAAGCAGTTTGGCCTTTATACTGTGTCTTCTTTGCGGGATGCAGAACTGGGCACCTACTATCAGGTAGAACCGGCTAAATACGAGTCCTTTCTGGAAGCCGCTAAAAATGGTCTTGCCCCCCAGAACTCTGACGATCTGGCTGATTACATGGTGCGCACCAATCAAGCCATTCGTACCATGCTGACGGCGGTGGCCAGTTGCACGGTGGGGTTAGGGCTGACGGGGGGATGGTGCCTTCTATCAGGGCAATTGCAGACCGGGCGGCTGCTCTGGCTGGGAGCCTTAGTGGCAGGCGGACTTTGGGGTGTGCAGCGCACCATTGCCAAGAGAGTCCTTTGAAACGCCAGATTCGATTCAGTAGCGCGCTCGCAGGCATGGGTCCTAAAGCTGCCCCTGCCAGGAGAGGTCCTGGGTGGCGGAATTTTCGCCCAGGGAGCGAATGGCGGTCAGGGTGATTCGGGCCTGGGTCCCACGACTGAAATGGCTCTGGCTGATGGGTAAACGGCCCACATTCAGGGTAAAGCGGTTGTTATCGACATTCACCAGTTCTGCCGGAATGATTTCGTCGTAACGGGTGATATAGCGTAGCCGTCGGTTTCCGCGAGGATCACCGCTACTGGTCTCCAGGGTGAGGCGAAATTGGGTATCCAGGTAGGCGGTTTCCCCAGCCAGGTCCAGCACGACGGCCTTGAGGTTAAAACCACTGCCTTCGGTACCGCCCCAGGCCAGGCGCGTGGCGTCGCTGGCCCGGACCACCGTGTTGATGGTCAAAATCATCTGATGATCATCAGTCTGCTGGGTAGCATAGTCTACCCAGAGTTGATCAGAAAACCGGGCAGTGAGTTGACCTGTTTCGTTGATTTCAGTGGTTAGCGCTGCATCAGAAAACAAGCTGGCGGGTTTTTCGGCCTGCCAGTTTAGGGCGACCTCCCCTTCGACGCGGCCAACATAGGCTTGATAGGTGGGGTTCACCACCGAGCCTGCCGCTAGCAAGGCATTTGCCCCGGTGCGGGTTTCCCATAAGTTGCGTGAAAGGGTGATGGGGCGACTGGCAAACTCCTGTAGCGTTAGGGTCTGGGTGGGGGTATCGCTGATCAGGGGCTCCAACTGGTTCACTAGCCTGAGCTGACCGTCCTGGCCGGTGGCACCATCTCTGCCGATAGATCCGTTGCTGCCATAGCGCCCGTCTCGACAGACGTAGCGTTCTCGGCGGCAGGAATAGTTGCTCTGGCCGGGAGTGCCGGTACAGGTTTCCACCTGCCAGTCCCGGAGATCACACCAGCAACCGGGAGCCCCCAGACCAGCCTGGCCACCGCGTCCACCGCGACCGCCCCGAGCATTCACCAGGATCTGTCGTAGATCAGCGCGATCCTGGTAATACACCATCAGGTTGCCGCCAGGTCCGCCGTTGCCGCCCGGGCCTCCATCGCCCCCATCGCCGCCATCGGGGGCCTGCAGGTCATAGCTCACTCCCCTTGGCTGACTACCGCAGCGGGGGCGTTGCCCATCTTCCCCCCGTTCGCCATCACTGCCATCGGTCCCGGCGAGATTTAGCGCGGCGGAAGTGCCGGTGACAGTCACCGTTTGGCTGCGGCCAGCCTGGCCATCGCGACCACTGCGACCATCGCGACCATCGCCACCGTCGCTACCGTAGCTGCGGGTTTCTGTGGCCCAGGCCCAAAGGGAGCACCCTCCCAGGGTTGGTACTGGCAACGCGTTCAAACCCAGTCCCACGGCTCCTGCCAGGGGTAACCAAACCAACCGTTTCATGCAAACTCCTGAAAACGTTAACTCTCTCGACGGAACACAAAGAGATTACCCGTCGCACCCCGGCCAAACCTCAGGTCTTCATCCAGGTAGGAGGTAATCCACAACGCTTCTCTCTTTAGAAAGTCCAGCACCGGAACGGTCAGTTTGGGCATAGTTAGTCCCCCAATACCCAGCAACCGGGTAGGCTGAATACTGAAGGCCCCAAAGCTAACGCTGGCGCTTTCGGCTTCTTCGTAGGGGTGCCAGATGCCCTTTGCGATCGCGGTAAACTCTCCCAACAGCGGAATCGATAACACTGCCCCATTCTCGGTTTCGATGGGGGCATCCTCGTTTTTCGTGAGATTTAGCCGCTGCCATACCCGCTGAATTTTTATCGGCATCAGCTTGCTGGGTTCGCTGATTGGGCGAGTAACCACAGTGCCCTGGGAGGCATACACCAACTTCCAGGAGCCGAGCAGCTTGGGTAGATAGGGCTCGCTCAGGGGTTCCTGAATTGGCGACAGGTCTTCTAAGTTGTGAATCAGCTGGTCAATGTCAGGATGCTGGGACGGCAACAGGGCATCCAGCGGATCCAGAAATTGAATGTGCTTGAGCAAGGTGGTCTTGAGGTTTGAGCGAGCAGCGGTAGTCAGGGACATTAGAACAGTAAACAGCAACGAACTTCAGAGGGTGAGGTCGAGGTAGGGAACCTCTAGCGGAGAGGCATGGCCCGTCCAGATCAAGCTGGGTCGTTGCCATCACGGCAGAACTCCCACTGCTGAACCTGGCCCAGGGGTTTAGTCTCCTCCTATTATTTAATGCCCTGGATTGGATTTAATTCAACATTAAGGGGCTTACATTTACAAATCACCTGAATTGTCCCAGGTCCGGCTCGAAATCTGTGGTTTCTCTGGGGAAATCCTCACCTGGTACCCTTAGTCAGGGTCTAAAGCGTTGATACTCCTACGAGCGCCCCGTTTCCATTGGGGGCGGTTGAATTTGGTTTGGGCATTAAGGGCTGGTGCGAATAGGACCGTTGTAAATGACCTCAAAGGTTTGATTGGGGCGCACCAATATCTCGGTTTCTATTGAAAAAGTAGGATTGCCGTTAATGTCAATATTTCCGGGTCGAAAGCCCTTAAACACAAAGGTTAGGGAACCGTCGTCGTTTAATACCAGTGGGGCCTGGCTGGTGGGTCCATGCATTGAGGCTTCAGCCACATAATTGCCCAGCCCTCCGTTTTCTGCTTCGGCGGCGCGACGGGCAATATTTCTGGCCCACAGTAAAAATATGGGATCTACGGTACTCAGGTCTTGCGGCTCGGTGCTGGCAGGGTCGGCAGTTTGGGCTTGGGTTACAGCCCCAGAAAAACCTATCAGGCAAAGGCCAAGGGCGAAAGCAAATACATAGCGCATGGGGTTACTTTTCCACCAGGACGAAGAGAAAACTCGTCAAAAAATTAACAAAATTAGCAGCCCAAACTGTGAAGGCTCAGAGGGTAGTGTCTGTGCTCGTCAATCTGGGCTTGACCCACTATACAAATCCAGTTCTGGTGATCAGGAATAGTTCTGTGCCAGTCATTAACCTTGTCCCCACCGAAAAGCGGAGCCTTGCTGGGTAAAAACACTTCTGGACTTGTATAAATCCAGGCAGACATGTTCGGCCTCAGCCTAACGACACTTCACCCGAATTGCAGCGTGTCCCAAATAGGGGATATGCTCTTCCAACTGTCCCCGTACCGTGGCGGCAAGTGCCTGACCTTCTTGGATAGAGCAGTCTCCAGGCAGCAGCAAATCCAGCTCTACATAAAGCCGATGCCCCAACCAACGGGCCCGAACGCCCTGGATAGCATCCGGTTGCATGCCATGCTCTGCGGCGTGGTAAATGGTTTCAATGACGTCGGGCTCTACGCCATCTAGCAGGCGGGTAAAAATGGTTTGGCCCGACTCCCACACAATTTTAAGCAGCACTCCAGTGATCACCAACCCAATCACTGGGTCGGCCCAGGCATAGCCCAGGGCTACCCCCACGGCGCTGCACAGAACCGCCAGGCTCACCAAGCCGTCGGCCATGGCGTGTTGACCATCAGCCACCAGGGCAGCACTATTAATTTCACGCCCAATCCGCATCCGAAACAGGGCCACCACCTCATTACCCACAAACCCAATACCGGCGGCAGCGGCCAGGGCTCCGAGATGATGCAGCGGTTGAGGATGGTAAAACCGCTCGATGGACTCGTAGGCGGTGATTATGGCGCTGATTAGAACAACGGCCACCACCGCCAGCCCGGCCAGGTCTTCCATACGACCGTAGCCATAGGCAAATCGCTCTGTCGGTTGGCGACGGCCAATCACAAAAGCGACCCCCAGGGGTAGTGCGGTTAAAGCATCTCCAATGTTATGAATCAGGTCGGCCAGCAGCGCCACACTGCCCGACAGCCAGAACACTACCCCCTGCAAACTGGCGGTCATGAGCAACCCTACCAGGGACCACTTCACGGCCCACAACCCTCGCTCTGATGTGGCGATGGAGGGGTCAATGGCACCATGGGTGTGGCTGTGGCTATGGTCATGGTGATGCCCGTGGTGATGCCCTCGGGCTGCCTGGGCAGCCGCCGCCTCATCAAAGGACTGCACAGGAATGGGGATTTGCGTCATGAGTGGAGCCTACCTAAACCGTATGCAGCAAAAATAGCCGATCTTGTCATGTTTGGGGGATAGTTGAGTGACTAGATCCAACGTCAAAGGGCGGCAACATCTATCCCAGGTCGTGCTTTTAGCGGACATAAGATAGCGGACGTAAGAATTTTTCGATTTGTTTCCCTATCTGGATGGATGACAGGCTGCTATGATCTAAGCGGATTAATTTGGGCCATGCATTATGACCTCCTTAGATTTTTCGCCCCAAGCCCATTCCGACATTCGCGTCGGGCTTGGACGGGTTTTAATCGTTGAAGATGAGGAGCTCATTCGCGAGACGGTGGCCCTCGGCCTGGCTGAAGAAGGTTTTGATATTTTAATTGCCGAAGACGGCATCAACGCCCTGGATATGTTGGTAGGTACCGCCGCTTCAAGCCGCACCATTCGCCCTAACATCGACATGGTGGTGCTTGATCTGATGCTGCCCGGCATGAATGGCCTTGACCTGTGTCGGTTACTGCGGCACCAGGGGATTGATGTACCCATCTTAATCTTGAGCGCGAAAGGAACTGAAACCGACCGGGTGGTTGGCCTTGAAATTGGGGCTGACGATTACCTGACCAAGCCCTTTGGCATGAGAGAACTGGTGGCCCGCTGTCGCGCCTTAATGCGTCGCCAGCGCGGCAACGAAAAGGCTGACCAGGGCTCGGTATTAAAGTTTGAAGAAATTACCCTGCACTCTCAAGAATGTCGAGTGTTTCTGCGGGGAGAAGAGGTCAACCTGTCCCCCAAAGAATTTCGCATCCTAGAGCTGTTCATGAGTCAACCCCGGCGGGTCTGGTCGCGGGATCAGATTATCGACCAGGTATGGGGCCATGACTTTATGGGCGATAATAAAACCGTAGATGTTCACATCCGCTGGATCCGTGAAAAATTAGAGGCCAATCCCAGTAATCCTGTATATCTGAAGACGGTACGCGGGTTTGGCTATCGGTTGGGGTAGAGTTAAGTTTTTGAAGTAACTACTCCGATTTAGTTTAATTTGAGCAACAAAGAAAAATCCTACCGGGTTTATCTTCTACGCTATAAGGTAGGACTTGATTAGTTGCAACCATGCCGCTTACAATTTTGCTTGCGGAAGACGACGAAGGAACCCGGCTCTCTATTTGTGATTATTTAGAGCTAGACGGGTACTCCGTGGTGATGGCCGCTAACGGCGAAGAAGCTCTACGTAAGGTGTTTGATGACCTGCCCCAGCTCATCATTACCGATATCGGGATGCCGTTTTTGGATGGCTACTCTTTGATTCGAAAGGTGCGTCAGCATCCTCCCTTTCGGCTATTGCCGGTGGTTTTTCTTACCGCCCACAATGAAACCCAGGATCGCATCAAGGGGTATCAGGTGGGCTGCGACGCCTACCTGCCCAAACCCTTTGAACTCCAGGAGATTGGCGCGATTGTGCGCAACCTGCTGGAGCGATCGCAGCTGATCCAGGCCGCCTGGATGCACCAGGTTGCCATGAATACCGCCCAGCAGCGGGCCATGCATCCCCATGCTGAACCCCCAGGGGCAGAATCTATCCCGGTGGCCGCTGGGGCTGTGGATACTCCCGACAATAACTTCACCTCCCGCGAACAAGATGTGCTGGTGCTGCTGTCTGACGGGCTGTCTAATGCCCAGATTGGCGACAAGCTCTACCTCAGCCCGCGAACCGTCGAGAAATATGTCAGCAGCCTGTTTCGCAAGACCGACACCAGCAACCGGGCCGAACTGCTGAAATTTGCGTTACATCATCACTTAGTCAACTGAAGGTGTAGTCAATCAGGTCAGCCCAGGGGTAAGTGCAGGGTAAAGCAACTCCCCTGACTGGGTTGACTCTCGACTTCGATACTGCCGCCGTGTAGTTCGGCAATGTGTTTTGCCATCACGAGCCCTAGCCCGGTGCCAAAATACTGCCGGTTCAGGCTGCTATCAATTTGTACAAAGGTTTGAAATAGTCGGGTTCGATCGGTGGGGGCAATGCCGATGCCGGTATCGACCACAGAAATTGAAATGACCTGTTGTCTGGGCTTGTCAGTTCCCCCGTCGGACAGGGTGACCCGTAGCTCTACCTGGCCTCCTTCGGGAGTAAATTTGATGGCGTTGTCTAGCAGGTTAATTAACGCCTGCCTCAGCCGTAATTCGTCGCCTTTTAGGGTTGTGGCCCTGGCGTCGAGGCAAGTCTTGAGCTCAATGTGCTTTTGCAGGGCCTGCTGACGTACATACACCAGACTGTCTTCACAGAGTTTGGCGACAGACACCGGGTTCAGGTGCAGTTCAATTTTTCCGGCCTCGATCTTGGCAAAATCTAACAGGTTATTGATCAGTTCCAGCAGATGACGGGCACTGCGCTCCACAATGTTGAGGGAACGATGCTGACGCTCGCTCAGAGGGCCATAGACCTCGCGGCTGAGGGCCTGGGTCATGCCCAAAATTGAGCTGAGGGGAGTGCGTAGCTCGTGGCTCATATTGGCCAGAAATTCATCTTTCAGGCGGGTGGCACGGGCCAGTTCCCGGTTGGCCAGGGCCAGGTTTTCGTTGCTCTGGCAGAGCTGGGTTTCCATCTGCTTGCGGTCGGTAATGTCTTCGTAGACCCCCAGCACGCCAATGATTTCTCCGGCAGCATCGCGCAGGGGCATTTTAGTGGTGTGCAGCCAGCGATAAACGTTACCTACTTTGGTAATGGGTTCTTCAATGTTGAGTTTGGGCTGGCCCGATACCATTACCGCCTGGTCGTCTGCCCGGTAGCGGGGGGCTTCAGCCCGCCAGGGCAGATCAAAATCTGTTTTGCCCACAATGTCGGCCACAGACGCTAGCCCGGCATCATCCAGCATTTGCTGGTTGCAGCCCAAAAACCGGCACTGGCGATCTTTCCAAAAAATGGCCAGGGGTAGGGTATCCAGCACCAGCTTTAGCAGAGTCTGGCTTTCCTGCAGGGCCTGTTCGACGGAATGGTTGAGGGCCTCCAGGGCATCGGTAGCCCGCTGTCGCTCCAGCTCTGCCGCCGCCCGAGAGGCAAAAATACGCAGCACCGTTTCCATGTGCTCTACGTTGGTCAGGGGTTTGGTATCGAGCAGACAGAGGTTGCCGATGATCTCTCCGTAGCGGTTTTTCATGGCCACCCCCAGATAGCTCTCTACTTTTAGGGCGACCAGGTCTTGATCGCTGGGGAATGACTGCTGCACCGCCACGGGGCAGGCATAGACTCCCTCCTGTAGGGATAACTCGCAGGGGGTATTGAAATAGGGGTAGCTGTAGTTGGGTTGGAGGGTGTTGTGGGACCAGTAGGCCAGGGTCTTTAACTGGTCACCAACTAATTCGGTAACCAGGGCATGGCTGACCCCCAGGGCTCTGGCCACCTGCTCTACAAAGGTAGGAAAAAACTCTTGACCGGTTACTGCCGCAGTTCCCACCATCAAGCTATGGAAAGAGACCTGATTTGCCTGGCTGGTCTGCTCCATGCGCCTGATGTCAGTCATATCGTGGCCAACGGTGCCTAAGCCAATGGGCTCGCCGGTCTGAGGATGGCGCACCAGGGTAGAGTTAAACAGCACCGGAATTGCCTCCCCGGTTTGAAAGTGCCGCATGTCTAACTCCCCCCGCCAGGCGCCATCGCTGGCGATGGTGGGCAGCATATTGTGCTTGAGCTGCTCAACCCCGTCTGCAAAGAAGTAATCAGCAATGGTTGTCTGCTGCACCGTCTGCAGGTTCTCTAACCCCACCAGCTGGCGACCACACTCATTGACGAAGATGAGCTGGCCATCCATATCCGCCAGGGCGATGAAGTCGGTGCTGCTTTCAATCAGAGCGGCTAACTTCTCAGGGGAAGCGGCAGCGGTCTGCGATTCACGGCCCACCGGTTGTGAAGCCTGAGAGATTTGCCCCGTCGCCACCCACAGGGGCTGATTCCCCTGGGGAATGGGGAGGGGTTTGAAGGTCCAGGTAAGGGAGAGGGGTTGCCCGGTTTTGGCGGACCAGGCCATTGCCAGGCTATTGGGGGCCTGATGGCTGGCCAGAGGGGCTAAAGCAGCCCTCAGAGTAGATTGGTCAGCAATGGCCAGTTGCCACAAAAACTGCTGTTGGAGGTCTTGCAGGCCGTAGCCCGTCAGGTCGTGCAGGGCCTGGTTACTGTGCAGAATTTTAGCCTGGGGCGTGAGCAAGAGCAGGGGGGCTGCGATCGCATCCATCCAGTCCGTTGTCAATTGCTCAAACGGGGAGGGCTGCTGTTGCCCTTGTAAGCCGCGATTGACTTTACCCGCCCGAGAGGTCATGCTTTACCAAAATTACGACAGGGTAGGAGGGATGACCGGGGGCTAACTCTACCGTTTCATAGGAGCATTCATAGGAGAGGAGCCTTCATAGGAACCCTCCCCCTCCCCTGCAAGAACCTGGTCTGGGACAGGGGTAGCCATCATCACAACCGCCCTAATTCGCCACTATAACGAACGGTCACTTCTTCTACGGCAGGCAGAAGCAATTTCTAAAGTTTTGCATAACAAAACTTAGTCAAACGCTACAGAGCACCGGTTTGAAAATGGTCAACGTTAGTCTCGCAAGCTCAAAACCACCTTACCCGTAGGATGGGTACCCAAATAGTCATAAGCTTCGCCCACCGCTGCCAGGGGAAAGGTTTTGCTCAGCAGTACCTTCACTTTCCCGGCATCTAGCCATTTAGCGCACTGCTTGAGGATGCGTGCCTGGTAAAGCAGCCCTTCTCGCTGGTGCTGCAACCGAGGAGTCAGGGTGAGTGCAAAACTTACCCGCAGGTTCCGCTGTCGAGCGGTGTTCCAGTCGGTTTCGGGCAGGGCAGAGTGCAGCGTCACCACATCCCCGTACTGGCGCACCGCCTGAAAGGTTTGAGACAGGGTCGGCTCTCCCACCGTGTCCAAAGCCACATCTACCCCCTGGCCCTGGGTCCAGTGGTTGACGCCATCCACAAAATTCATGCGGTTGTAGTAAACGCAGTGGTCAGCTCCCAACATTCCTGCCTGGTGGGCCTTAGCTTCTGAGCTAATGGTGGTGCACACCAGAGCATCCTTGAGTTTGGCCATTTGGATGGCAATGTGGCCTACGCCGCCCGTACCGCCGTGAATCAAAACTTTTTGCCCCGGCCTCAGCCTGGCCCTGTCAAACAGCGCCTCCCAGGCCGTAATCAGCACCAGGGGAGCCGCCGCCGCTGCCTCAAAAGTAAGGCAGACAGGCTTGGTCGCCGCTAGCTGTTCATTGATCACTACATATTCGCCGTAGGTGCCAGTGAGTCCTCCCAAGCCGCCGTGGCAGAAATAGACTGCATCCCCCACGCTAAAGTGGCGCACCCCGGCCCCTACCGCTTCGATGACGCCCGCCCCATCCATACCCAGAATCATGGGGGCACCCTGATCCAGATAAGGTCCCCGCTGGTGAATTTTAGTATCCACCGGGTTAATGCCTGCCGCCATCACCCGAATCAGTAAATCCGCAGGCTGCTGAATTTGCGGCTGTGGTAACTCCTGCACCCGCAGCGCTTCCCCTGCCGATGTCATCACCACGGCCCGCATGAACAAACTTTCCTAACCTGTAGGTCTCTGACAGTCATAGTAAATGGCACAGGGGACGGACTTAAAGGGGGGAGGGGTTTTTAGGATGGAGGGTGGGGAGTGGGGAATAGGGAATAGGGAATAGGGAATAGGGAATAGGGAATAGGGAATAGGGAATAGGGAATAGGGAATAGGGAATAGGGAATAGGGAATAGGGAATAGGGAATAGGGAATAGGGAATGGGGAATGGGGTTGGTGTCAATGGGTTTTGAGTTTTGAGTTGAGAGTTTTAAGTTGAGAGTTTTGAGTTGAGAGTTTTGAGTTGAGAGTTTTAAGTTGAGAGTTTTAAGTTGAGAGACAAATTTTAGGTTGATCAGTTTTTTGTGTGAGAGCTATACCAGGTCCAGGTCAAAATCTGTAGCTTTCCTTTAGACAAAACTCCACTTCTGGACTTGGATAAGGTTTAACAAATAACTCAGTCAAGATTTTTACCAATCCTGTAGGGCAGGGGTCTCGCCTGCTTAACCGGCACAGGCAGGATGCCTTTCCTGGGCAATTCTGAATACTCCTGCCAATTCAAAACTCAAAACTCAAAACTTAAAACTTAAAACTCAAAACTTAAAACTAGGCACTTAAACCCCTTGCATCACTTAACATTACAATGCTGCAGAATGGAGCTAACGATGAAAAGCCTACTGAATTTGACCAAAACCCATCTGCTGTTGTTAGCTTTGCTGGGTATTGCGGCTTGTGGAGGACCTACGACTACAGCACCCGATACCGGTAACGCTACCGGTGACGATGTCACTGAGGTTCCTGGTGAGGATGTAAAGCCAGGGGAAGAAACCTCTGATGGTCCCCAAGACGCAGACAGCGGCGAGCAGGTTGCCAAAGACTACACTGTTATTCCGGGGGAACGGGTCGGGCCGGTTACTCCTGAGACCAGCCGAGCAGACCTGGCGGAACTCTACGGCGAAGATAAGCTTGAAGACCAGCCTATCGGCATGGGTGAGGGCACAACAGAACCGGGAACGCTGGTAAATCTGGGACCGGATCAGCAGTTCGCCATCGTCTGGCGGGATGCGGCCCAAACGGAACCGCTTTTAGCAAAAGCCTTTGGCCCCACCTGGCAAACGCCGGAAGGTCTGGGCGTTGGCGTTCCCTATGCGACTGTGAAGTCGGTATTGGGGAACTTTCAGCTTTATGGCTTCGCCTGGGACTATGAGGGCAGCCTGGTGCTGGAAGGTAGCAATCTTGATAAATACTACGGCGATCTGCTGCTGCGGGTGCGTCCGTCTCAGGAGGCGGTAGAAGCTCACCCGAAGGAATACCAGGCGGTAATGGGGGATGCCCTGTTTGCCGGGGATGACCCTAATCTGGAACCGCTGGATATTCAGGTTTATGAGATGACGGTGTATCTCAACCCGTTAGCAGAGGAGTAGGTAATCGAGGGGTAAGCAGTTATATTAGTAGGCAAATTCTTCCAGCAAAATTTGATTCCCCTATGGCCACTCAACCCCTCAGCGTTTTTATTTCCTACTCCCATCGGGATGAAGAACTAAAAAAAGAGTTAGAGGATCATCTCGCCCTGCTCAAACACCAGAGAAAAATCAAGCCCTGGCAGGATCGAGATATTGAACCCGGCACAGAGTGGAACCGGCAAATTCGTGAAGCCCTCGATAATGCCGATATTATTTTGCTGTTAATTAGTCCTCGTTTCATTGCATCGCCATTTTGCTATAGCAAAGAAATGGAACGGGCGATGATGCGGCACCGCAACGGAGACGCCAGGGTCATTCCCATTATTTTGACCCCAACAGACTGGAAGGGTGCCCCCTTCGATAAGCTGCAGGTTGTGCCCAAAGATGGCAAACCAGTGATTGAGTGGCCTAGCAAAGATGCAGCTTTTGTCGATGTTGTGAAGGGGATTCGCCGAGCGGTAGACAGCCTGGCCCCCGCAGAACCCGATGACGATGACGGGGGATGGGATACTCCCCCTAAGCCTAAAAATACAGCAGCTTCGTGGGGTTCGTCGGCAAGTAATACACTGGCAACGGGTCGAGATCGGGGGCAGTTGTTTCAAGACCTGATTGATTTACCGGGTCCCCAGTTTGAACAAGTTTTATTTACCCTAAATCCTCCCCGAGGCAACGTTCCTGATGCATCGGCGGCTCAAGCAAGTCGGGTGATGGCCCTGTTGCAGTGGGCTGATAGCAATATTGGCCCCGGTTTGGGTGAGGTAGATAACGTATTCAATAGACTTTTCAGGTAGCCCCTTCATCGCCAGGTGGCACGAAACCGAAGGGGCAAACACCCGTGCCGTTGTGGGGGGTACCAGATATTCCGCCCCACTTTTTGGACCGCACCGATGAGCTGAACGGCCTGCGGCAAAAAATTCTGGGCGATGCCGGTTCCGTTGGCATCTTCGGCCTACAGGGCATGGGCGGCATTGGCAAAACGGTGCTGGCCAACGCCCTGGCGCGGGATGAGCAGGTACAGGCCCGTTTTCCGGATGGAGTGTACTGGGTCACGGTGGGCATTGAACCGATGCTGACCCGCCAGCAGGGCAGGTTGGCAGAAGCCGTCAGCGGCGAGAAACCCAGCATTACCGATGTGCAGCAGGGCAAAGACTGCCTGCGCCAGTGCTTTGCCGGTAAGCAAGCCCTGCTAATTCTGGATGACCTGTGGAACACCGCCGATGCCAAAGCCTTTGCCGCCCTGGATGAGGGCAGTCGCCTGCTGCTGACCACCTGAGGCCGGGAAATTCTCACTGTTTTGGGAGCAGACGAACACAGGCTGGGGCTGCTGGATGAACCCCAGTCTCTGGCGCTACTGGCTGACTGGTCGGGCTGTCCGGTAGAGTCTTTAGACGATGCAGCCAAAGCCGTTGCCCAGGAATGCGGCAATTTGCCCAGGGGCGATGTATTCGGCCATTTAATTTTGGTGGAGAGGCCAATACCTTGCCCGAATGCATCGCTCCTACAACCGGGATATTGGTGCAGAACGATTTTTCATCGGTCCTCAACGATTTTTCATCGGTCCCCAACGATTTTTCATCGGTCCCCAACGATTTTTCATTGGTCCCCAACGATTTTTCATCGGTCCCCAACGATTTTTCATCGGTCCCCAATGATTTTTCATCGGTCCCCAATGATTTTTCATCGGTCCCCAATGATTTTTCATCGGTCCTCAACGATTTTTCATCGGTCCCCAACGATTTTTCATTGGTCCTCAACGATTTTTCATCGGTCCCCAACGATTTTTCACCGATGCAGAATGATTTTGGGTGAGAGTGTTCTGATTTTTGTGTAAGGGCCAATCAGCCGATGAATCAAGTTTTCTGCAAGCCTTGTAGGGCAGGCGTCTCGCCTGCTCAGCTGGGACAGGCAGGATGCCTATCCCACAAGATGCCGAACACTCCCGGCGCAACGGTTCCCGCGTGGTTTTGAAGAATGTTGGGTTGCGACAAAACGTTTCCCCCACCGTTCCAAGGGATTCTCGGCGGGAGACATTCTGTAGGGGCGATGCATTTGGCCCTTTAACCCTGGTAAAGCAGCCAAACCTTTGCCCGAATGCATCGCCCCTACGACCACGCCGTTGATTATTCTGCGGTCGTATCGCCCTCTTCCTCGGGGGCATCTGCGGCAGGGGTAGCCTCTGCTTCGGGAGTATCTGTAGCCTCAGGTGCTGCCGGGTCTGCAGCTTCGGGTTCTTCGGGGGCTGCCGGGTCTGCAGCTTCGTCTTCTTCGTCTTCTTCGTCTTCTTCGGGTTCTTCGGGTTCTTCGGGGGCTGGCGGGTCCGCAGCTTCGTCTTCTTCGGGTTCCTCTGTGGCCTCGCCCTCGACAGTATCGGCGGATTCTTCTTCCACGGCAGCTTCTACGGGCTGCTTCCACTCCTCCACCGGGCGGTTAATGCCGTTAGCCACATCCTCAGAGACCACCAGCACCGCTATCTCCTCCGTGGCATCGGCGGCGGGGGGCCAGGTTTCGGGGTCGATGACGGCATAGCGGGCGTTACCGCTGAAGTCTGGCCCCCCCAGCAGCAGGCGATGTTCGGTGCCATCCTCCAGGGTGACGGTGACCGTTCCGGCGGGGTCTGATAAGCCGAAATCTTCCACTTCGCCGGGCTGCATGGTCACCCTTTGCAGGGGAGAGTCGGTATTCAGGCGGCTGAGCAGATAGGCCACAGCACCCGGTTCGGCGGGGCTGGTTTCTGGCTGGGTCATCTGCCAGTTGCCTGCGTCGTCTTTTTCAAACACCAGGGTTTCGCCGTCGCGCTCTACCTGCAGCCGGGTGACGGCAGTCTCCTCAAAGGGAAAGATGGGTTCCCCGGTGCCCTCCACCTCTGCGGTTTGGGGAGTGCTGCCCCGCTGGGATTCGGCAATTAGCACACCGGCCCCCAGCAGCAGCGCCACCCCCACCAGCACTACCGTACTGCGTTTAAGTTTCATCGTTGCGCACCTCCTACCGGCGTTTCAGCCACATCACCAGGGCCAGGGCAAAGCCCACCACCGGCAACACCAGTAGCGAGAAAATGCCCAGACCAATCTGCTGCTGCACCGTCATCACAATGCGGCGGTTGGTCACTTCCTTGGGGCGAATGGACAGGGCGGCATCGTTTTGCTGCCCCAGCCAGTTCACCGCATTGAGGAAGACATCCCCGTTGAGCTGCTGGTCAAACAGGCCATCTGTGGCAAAGGTGGAGTTGCCAATTACCACCATGCGAGCCTCTTGAGGGGGCGCGTCTGGATTTTCGGTCTCCGCTGCGGCCCCCTGCACCGGGCGGCTGAGGGCAACTCCCAGGGGGTAAGGACCGGTGGGTGCCGCTTCCTGGTCAAACTCCAGCTCCCCTGCTTCGGTGACAGCCTCGGCCCGGCTCTGGGGGTTGCTTTCCAGAATGGTCGTTGCCGTCACGTTGGGCACTTCCTCCACATTCACCGGACGCACCAGGGGGAAGAACGACCGTCCACCGCCGAAGTCGCTGGTGATGGGGTGGTCGGGGTAATCTGTCACCAGGGGAGTGGCAGGCCCCAGCCCCACCAGCTGCCCGGTGCCAGAGGTATCCAGCACGATGCGGTCATCCAGGGTAACGCCCCAGTCATCCAGCAGGCTGCCCAGGCGGGGGCTGGTGCGGGGGTCGATCAGCAGCATCAGGCTACCGCCGTTGTTCAGATATTCCTGCAGGGCCTGCACTTCGGCATCAAAGAACTCTTCCGCCGGGCCAGCCACCACTACCAGGCTGGCGTTTTCGGGTACCGAGCCAGTGGCGGCCAGGTCCAGGGGTTCCACGGTGTAGCCCTGTTCCTGTAGGGCGTTGGCGGCCTGCATAAAGCCAGTTTCAGACCCATCGATGGGGAACTCCCGGTGCCCCTGGGTAAAGTACACCGTCAGCGACGCTTCGCTGGCCATCTGGTTAAGGGCGTTGGTAATCACCCGCTCAGAGAGCCGCTCCTCGGGGCCAATGTTCTGCAAAAACTTCTGGTTCTCGCCAGTATCCAGATACACCGAGCCGGTCTGGGTGGCACCAAATTCCTGGGCCTTGCGGGGGTTGTCGTAGGGGTTAACGTACTCGTAGGTGAACTGGTCTCCCTGGCGCTGGTAGCTTTCCAGCAGTTGGCGGTCCTGGCTGTTGGGCAGGGCATCGAAAATCACCAGCTCTACGGGTGCTTCCAGGGTTTGGACGACCTCCTGGGATTGGGGAGCCAGGGTGAAGATCTGGTTTTCGGTCAGGTCCAGGCGGCTGGAGTAGCGCACCGCCAGAAAGTTGACCAGGCCCAAAATTACCAGCACCGCAAGGGTAGCTACCAGGGCGTTGGCCCCGGCTTCGGTAGAGCGCTGAGACCAGAACCGGCCCTGGCCATACTCGCTAAAGCCCAGCCCCACAACCAGTAGGCCAATGCCCCCAATCAGCAGGCCCGCAGGCAGGGGAGTCCACCCCGCCACCAGCCCGGCCAGTAGCCCGGCGGTGACCAGGGCCAGGCCGGGCAGGGCGAGATATTTCACATATTTCTGATAGACGGCAATGGATTTCATCTCTGCCCCCCTAAGACTGCTGGAATCGTAAGGTTTCTACGGATTGGGCGGTGAGGTACAGCCCCAGCACAATGTAGCTGAGAAACAGCACCAGCCCGGCGGTGTCAAAAATGCCTTCGGTAAAGTCGGTGAAGTGGCGCAGCAGAGAGAGATGACCTACGGCGTCTCCCAGAGCACCGGGCAGCCCCTGAGCCAGGGCATCAATCAGCCACAGAAAGAGAATCAGGGCGAAGGTCATGATCGCGGCTAGTACAGTGCTGCCGGTAAGGGAGGAGATGAACATTCCCAAAGAGAGAATGCTGGCGGCTAGGAGCACCAAACCCACATGGGAGAGGAGAAACACGCCGGACCCGGTGGGGGGATCTGCCGCCCCGATGACCACCGCCTGGCACACCATCAGCGGCAAAATCATGGCGATGTAAAAGGTAATCACCGCCAGCAGCTTGCCCAGGGCCACCGCCCAGTTGGTAATGGGGGAAGTGGCCAGCAGCTCCAGGGTGCCCTGCTTGCGCTCGTCGGCGTAAAGCCCCATGGACAACATGGGCAGGATGAACATAGACAGGGAACCTAACAGCCCCACGTAGGCTTTGTTGAATTCGTAGGCCACATCTACATTGGGGGGGGGAAAGCCCATTTGCTGAGCCTGGTCGGCCATGGCGGCCTGGGCGATGATGCCCTGCTCTCCCAGCAAAATGGCGACGAGAAAGAAGCCGCCCAGTAGCCAGAACACCCCGGCAATGACGTAGGCCAGGGGCGAGGCAAAGTAGCTCTGCAGCTCTCGCTGGTAGATGGCCAGGATGTTTTTTAGCACGATGCCCATGGGTGGTTTACCTCTTGAGGGGGTAGGGAGTAGGGATTAGGGAATGGGGATTAGGGAATGGGGATTAGGGATTAGGGAATGGGGAATGGGGTGTTTTAACTTAAAGGATATTTAACTGGGATTCTTTCTGTTGGGTAGAACGACAGAGACGGTTATGTTGAGCGGAGCGGAGCGGAGTCAAAACATCTTGAGTGCTGACTGGATAGTTATTTGCTTGGAGTATTCTCAGAAAAATTCAGATTGCTCTGATTGCTCTTGGGCAGGGCTTTCGGCTGAATCCGTTTCGATGGGCTTTTCGACGGCGGGGGCTGCTTCTGCCTCAATGGGGGAATCATTGTCAATTGCTGCTGCCGCTGCCGCTGCTGCGTCTGGCTCCGTTGTGGTCAGGTTGAGGAAGACGTCTTCCATGGTGGCGCGGTGGCGCTGGAGTTCGTGCAGCTCCAGGCCGGCATTGACAATGGCGGCGGCGATCGCACTGCCAATTTCCTGCCCGGTTTCCCCGCTCACCCGCAGTCGGTGGTGGTGTTCGGGGCTATGCTCAACCTGCAGATCGGTAACCTGGCGAACGTCTGGCATGTCCGTCAGCAGTGCTCTGGCCTTGTCGGGGTCGCCTTTGATTTCTACTTCGTAGGAGGTGCCTCCGGCCAGGCGGGAGGAGAGGTTGTCGGGGGTGTCGGTGGCTACAACGCGACCCCGGTTGATGATGGTGACGCGATCGCAGGTCATACTCACCTCCGGCAGAATGTGGGTCGAGAGGATGATGGTATGGCTTCCGGCCAGGCTTTTGATCAGCTGCCGCACTTCGTTAATCTGGCGCGGGTCCAGGCCCACGGTGGGTTCGTCCAGAATAATTACCGGCGGGTCGTGGATGATGGCCTGGGCAATGCCCACCCGCTGCCGGTAGCCCTTCGACAGCTTGCGGATGAGCACATTGCGCTTGTCTATCAGGCCGCAGCGTTCCATGGAAATCTCGGTCCGTCGCTGGCGCGCATCTGCCGGGACTCCCTTAATGCGGCCTACAAAATTGAGAAAGCCTGCCACGGTCATTTCGGGATATAAGGGCGGCGATTCGGGCAAATAGCCAATGCGCTGCCGCACCGCCATGGAATCGGAGTGGACATCGTACCCGGCCACCCGCGCCGTGCCCTGGGAGGCGGGCAGGTATCCGGCCAGGATACGCATGGTGGTGGTTTTACCCGCGCCGTTAGGTCCCAAAAAACCCAGGATCTCCCCTGGCTCTGCCGCAAAGGTGACATCCTGAATGGCCGTGGTTGACCCGTAGACCTTGCCTAAATGTTCAACTTCAATCATGGGTCGCCATCACAATGTTTGCCGGTAGATATCTTAGTGATTAAACCTTGTCCAAGTCCAGGTGTGGAGTTTTGCTTTAGAGAAAACTCCAGATTGCGAGCTGGGCTTGGTTTACCACTCTACTTAGCACTAGTTAATTTGAGAAGAGGAGATGTGAAGAATAAATATGTGGCCTAGTAGAACCAGGGTAGAAACTCCGAAAAGCCAGGTGGCTGCGGATCATACGAGTGCTGCCAGCCCAGGGTGAAGACCAGGGGCCGAAAGGGCGACTATTTCTAACCCGATTAAAGACATCCGTAGAAACACTGAAACCATTGCTAGAGCTGAAATACGGCGGTTTTGAGGGCGTGTATCGAAATGTCAAAAAAACCGGATGCTTGTCGAACCGTAGCATACGATACAGATATAGAGAAAAGCTTCTCTGTCGCAAGGCCATCAGCTAAGTTTTGACTCAACGAACTTTCCGCCGATGGGCCTGACAAAAATCGTTCATCTCCACTGCTATGCGATGGCAATCCCACCCGGCAGGGAGACGGAAGTAGGGGGCACCCCCGAAGGAACGCGCCTCGATCGAATGCTTAGTCGCTTCCAGGAGGCGAAATCATGAAACTTACCTATCGCGGCGTCAGCTACGACTACACGCCCAACCCAGTTCCCCAGAAAGGTTCAGTTATTGGCACCGGTACCTATCGCGGTGCAGCGGTTACGTTCAACGCTCTGGCCGAGCAACCCCCTCAGCCGGCGGCTGATTTGGTCTGGCGCGGTGTTCCCTATCGGGCGGGTGCCCCTGCTGCCGTTGCCGCCCCAGTGGTTGAAATTTTGGTTGCCGCCCCAGTGGTTGCAGAACCTGCCGCCCCAGGGACTGCCGTTGCAGAAACCAGCACCGGCGTGATTGACATGGCCCGGAATCTGTTCATTCGCCATCACCAGCGGATGCGCAGACGGGAACAGGGTATGATGGTGCGCCTGGCCGCTGAAGTGGGCATTCCTGTCGAAGATGCCGCCCATTACGAAAGCCACATTCAGGGGAAACTGCCCCACGACTTTTCTGGTTATGACCGTAGCTCTACGGCCATGAGCTAAGCCATAGCTCCGGTGAGACCGGGGCACCGTTTGCCGCGATAAGGCCCATGGCCTGATGCATAGTCCCTCTGGATGCCCCTGGGACTCGCCACGCATCGGGCCATTTTTCTGTGTTTTGCTTTATCCTGCCGATTCAGCCACTCCGGCAGACGTGGGGCAAAAACTCGGGGGTAATGCCGATGCCGGTGTCGGTAATGGTGATTTGGGCTGGAGCCTCCTCGCCCAGCCAACGCCTGACGCTAAACCTGGCAATGGTTACGGTAGAGTTCATCTTCATCCAGCCGAGCATCCCCGTTTTCATCCCAACCGGCGTAGAAGCTCTGGTGGTCCAGGTTTCTACAGTGGTGTGGTTGCTTAAGCGCTCCTCTGCCTGCGCCTTTTTGCCTTGGAGTAGAAATACCTCGATTAGCCTTGAACTCATGGTCTGGCTAGTTTGCTCCCGCTTGGGTCTCTACCATGGTGCAGTCAGACCCTGCGGAAAGGAGGGCACCACAGACAGAGAGTTCCCTGAAGCCAGCTTCCCCCTGGTAAGGAAAAAGCATCCCTGCAGTATCGATCAGGGATGCTTACTATCAGGGTGCATTAGCCATTAGAGTTCCCCGATTGAGAGGGCTTCGAACAATTTTGCCCAACAATGAAAATCTTTGTGGGGCTGCCTCTATTTGTAGGGTAATGCCCTATCATCAAAACCCGTAGAGCACCACAGGTAGACTACCCCCGTGACTTCTGACTACCAACCCTCCCTGCTGTCTGATGCCGAACAACGGGCCGCTGATTTGTCCTGGGCCTACAACCGCTCTACAGGGTCAGCCATGCCCCTGGCCGAACTGCAAACCTGGAAGCAGCGGGTGGCTCAGTTTCAGCAGCAGGTGCGATCCACTCCGGCTGCGGCGCAGGGGTCTTTATTTGCTGGACTCTCAGAGCCTTCTCCTGCCGAGACCATTGACCCTTTTACCCTGCCGCCCCAAAATGCCGAGTTCTGGCGCGGGCAGTGTCAAGAATCGGGGGTACCGGCTCTTTATTTTGTGGTGGACTACGAAGCCGATGTGCTGCTCTACGTTGGTGAAACCATTAAGTCAAACCAGCGCTGGAAGGGCGTCCACGACTGCAAGCGATACATTTTGAATTATGTCGAAGCCCATCGGGTTCATGACGCGACGGCAACGGTGAATATCGGCTTCTGGCCCCATGCCGCCGCTGACCGCAAAGCCCGACAGACCCTGGAATCAAAACTGATTTATAAGTGGCGCTCGCCCTTCAACAAAGAAAACTGGAGCTTTTGGAGTACCCCATTTGTTGGCGGCAAGGCCTAGTAGGGGCGAAGCATCTGGACGAAACCTTTGTGGGTAGCACGTCAATTTCCTACCAGATGCTTCGCCCCTACGGTTTGTGATCTCGGCCTAGCGTCGCACGCGCCCAGTAAAGCCCGACGACTTAAACTGCTCTAGCTTCAGGGGCTCGGGCTGATTGGCCGCGACCGAAATGCGCAGTTCAAAGTCGCTTTCCCCAGGGGGCACTTCAGGAATGGAACCCAGGCGGGTGCGGTTTTGCATCACCGGGTTGTCGTTGGCGTCGTAGATGCGGCCAAAAATATCGGCATTTACCACGGGTTTGCCGGAGCGGTTAATGGCCTTGCCCGTAATCAGGTAGCAGTTAGCCTGCTGAATGGAACCGGGGGTGACCATGCCTTCGGCATATTCTTCCGGACACTGGGTGTAGCCCAAGTCCGTTAACTCAATTTGGGTCAGAGCCTGGGCCGTGAGTCCAATACCGCTGAAGAACCATATGACAGCAATCAAAATACTGGTAATCAGTCCGCGTAATGCCATTGCTGCCTCCTTCGGATCAGGAATCATCGCCTTTAACAGCTTATCGTGTCGTGGGGTGGGAGGCAGGGATCTCCCGGTTAAGGGCTATTGAAGGCGGAGGGCAACAACATGCTCTGGGTTTGTTGAAGGGGGAACAGGTGACAGGGAACAGGTGGCAGGGAACAGGTGACAGGTGACAGGTGACAGGGAATAGGGAACAGGTGACAGGGAACAGGTGATAGGGAACAGGTGACAGGGAATAGGGAACAGGGAACAGGGAACAGGTGACAGGGAACAGTTTTTATATGAAAGTTCTGCGTAGTTTCACCTGAAAAAATGCCTGACCCTGACAACAATTTGCCTCCCCTCGCTATACTGTCGTTTGGCTTGTTTCATGGTCACTGCTTATGGAGTCTCACCGACTCGTTCTGGCTGGACTGAGTGCCCTCAGTGCCCTGGTTATCACCACTCCGGCTGAGGCTGCAACCCTGCAATACTGGTGGTTCGACGCTGAGGCTAATCAGCTCGTGTTTACTACCGACTCGGGAGTGCAGCCCAGGGCTCAAATGTTGTTCAACCCCACCCGCATTGTGGTGGATCTGCCCAATACTCGCCTGGGCAGCAGCAGCCGGGAGCAGAACGTGGGCGGCCCTGTAGCAACGGTGCGGGTCGGTCAGTTTGATCAGCAGACCACCCGCCTGGTGATAGAGCTGGCATCGGATTATACCGTTCCCTCCCAATCGGTGCAGGTACAGGGCAGGCAAAATAACCAGTGGGTCGTACAGTTACCCAGCCCGACCCAAACCTCAGCCGCCGGGGCAACGGGCGGTACCATTCAATCTACAACCACCGCTAACCGGGTCTCGGGTAACAGCGAAACCGGAGCCAGTGCGGTGCTCAGCGGTGTCGTCACCACCGGGGACGGTTTTTTAATCAAGCTCAGCGGCAATGCCCCAGAGCCAGAGGTGGAAATTTCTGGGGAAGGCCCCGATGACCGCTTCGCTGTCATTACCCTACCGAATACGGCGGTGGCCAGCGGGTTGCGGCCAGACGATCTCCCTGACTATCGCTACAGCATTATTTCCTGGGATATTGCCCAGCAGGAAACCACCCCTCCTTCTACCCAAATTACCCTCAAGCTGGGGCCGAGCAGCCCCGACTGGCGAGCGCTGAGAAACAACAGCGGGATCATTCTGCTGCCCCCCAGGGGGGTCTCTATCAGCGATGTGCCGGATGAACCACCGCCCCCGGTAGCCAGTGCCGAGCAAATTCCGCCGCCTCAACCCGCGCCACCGGTCCAACCGTCCCAGGCCGCTCCGGCCCAATTGCCCTCGGTGCCGGGTAATCTGCCCTCGGTGCCCAATACGCGAATGGTGGTAGTCATTGACCCCGGCCACGGCGGGCGTGATCCGGGAGCTGTTGGCATTAATGGCCTGCAAGAGAAGCAGGTGATTTTTCCCATTTCCCTGCGGGTGGCTGAACTGCTCGAACAACAGGGGGTTACCGTGGTGATGACTCGCCGTACCGACAGCACCCTGGATCTACAGAATCGGGTAGACATCGCCGAACGGGCCAGGGGCAACCTGTTTGTCAGCATTCACGCCAATGCCATCAGCATGAGCCGCCCCGATGTGAATGGGTTGGAAACCTACTATGCCTCAGAAACCGGGCGACGGTTAGCGGCGGCCATTCAGGCCAGTATGCTGGCCGCCACCGGCATGAATGACCGGGGGGTGAAACAGGCCCGATTTTACGTGCTGCGGCGGACCTCTATGCCCGCCGCCCTGGTGGAAGTAGGGTTTGTGACCGGAGCTGCAGATGCGCCCCGGCTGGCTGATCCAGCCTGGCGAGAAGTGCTCGCAAACGCCATTGCCCGAGGGATTTTGCAGTACATTGCCCAGACCAATTGAAGGTTTTGGTATAGACCTTAACGCTTTGTGACTCTGGGGAGGATTGAGTTGCGATCGCTCATCTTTTATGTGGTTATGTAAACCCCGTCCCCCATCCCCAGCCCCTAAAGGCACAATGACCCTACGGGGATCGCAGCGTCCCCTGATTGTGGAGGGATAATCCCATGGTGTCATTGTTCAAATCTGCAACCCCTGAAACCGATACCGAAACCAAGATTCTTAAAGCGGCCCTCCACCTGTTTGCCCAGCGGGGTTACAGCGGCACGACCACTAAGGATCTGGCCCAGTCTGCCGGGGTGGCAGAGGGTACACTGTTTCGCCACTTTGAAAACAAAAAGGCCATCCTGGTAGCAGTGGCCTCCCAGGGATGGGTGGAGATTTTGACCGATTTGCTGACCGAGTTGAGCGAAATGGGTAGCTACAAAGCCATTGGCCAGGTCATGCAGCGGCGCATGTTAAACCTGCGCAAAAACTCTGACCTGATGCGGGTCTGCTTCATGGAAGCCCAGTTTCACCCCGAACTACGGGAGCAAATTCAGACGGAAGTCATTGGCAAAATGATTGACGTGGCCGAGGCATTCTTCCAAACGGCCATGGATCGAGGCGTTTATCGCCCCATGAACCCCCGCATGGTGGCGCGGGTATTTTTGGGCATGTTCACCGTGGCTGGCTTCAGCCAGGAAACCCTCGGTGACGAGGCCGGTTCCCCCAACTCCATGCGAGAGCTGGCCGAATGCCTCACCGATATTTTCCTGAACGGAGTCCTGGTGCCTGCTTAGGAATGGGAATTGAGAGTGTTCTGATTTTTGTGTAAGGGCCAACAAGCCGATCCATCAAGTTTTCCGCAAGCCTTGTAGGGCAGGCGTCTCGCCTGCTTAGCTGGGACAGGCAGGATGCCTATCCCACAAGATTCCGAACACTCTCTTTCATTCCTTTCATACTTCCCCCTTCTGCCTTCTGCCTTCTGCCTTCTGCCTTCTGCCTTCTGCCTTCTGCCTTCTGCCTTCTGCCTTCTGCCTTCTGCCTTCCCCCTGATCAGTACGTAATCTTCCGCGACCTGTAGCCATAGGGCTCGATGTGGATAGTGATGCGGGCTGGCCCGTAGAGTTGTTCCAGTCGGGCTTCAATTTCCTCGGTAATTTCGTGGGCTTTTTCTACATCGGTAGGTTCTACCACCAGATGCATGTCAATGAAGACCTGGCGACCGAGCAGACCCCTGGAGGCAATGTCGTGGCAGTTCATCACCCCCGGCACCTGCATCACCTGTTTGTGAATGGCTTCGGGTGCGATCGCCATTTCATCCACCAGCCAGGGCAAATTCTCTCGCAACACTTCCCAGCCACTCTTGAACACCAGCAGCGCCACCGGAAATGCCAGCACAATATCCAGCCACTGCAGACCTTTCCAAACGCCGATCAACCCCCCCATCACAGTGATGGTGATCCATACATCGCTCATGGTGTGTTTGGCGTCGGCAATTAGAATTTTGCTGTTCAGCCGTAGCCCCACCCGCCGTTCGTAAAAGGCCACAAAAATATTGATGCCCAGCACCGCCAGCATAATCCAGAGGGCTGCCTGGTTCATGGTAACCGGGGAACTTCCCTCAACAATGCGTTCGATGGTGCTTTTCAAAATTTCAAAGCAGGCAATGCCCAGAAAAGCCGCAACGCCCAATGCTCCGACCGCTTCAAATTTTTGGTGGCCGTAGGGATGATCCCGGTCGGGACGGGGGTTAGCCAGTTGATTCGTGGCCAGGCCCAGCACATTGTTGGCGCTGTCGGTGACGCTGTGGAGGGCATCGGCGATCAGGCTTAATGAACCCGTCCACCAGCCCACCAACCCCTTCAGCGCGACCACAGAAAGGTTAAGCAATAGGGTGAGAACCAGAACTCGCCGAACGGTTCTACGATTGTCGGTATGAGCAACCTCTACAGACTGATTCATGGTTTGAGGGGGCAAAGCTGCCTAAACTCCACCATTTGGCGCTATCGACCGGCTTCATTGTTGATCGCCTTTATCCCGCCGTTCCATCTCGGTACAAATTGCGCTCATGGTTTCCATCAGGCTGGCCTCAAACAGGTTATAGAACATGCCTTTAAAGGGACCGAAATCTCCGTCTGCCTTCACCTGTTGAGAAACCAGCAGCGTATCTCGATTGTTTAACCGTTGGGGTGCTGCGTCAATACGCCAATGGCCATACATATATTTCAAATTTCCCTGCACCATCCTGAAACTGATCTGCCGATTGTCAAGTTCCAGGTTTTCAGTCCGGACTACCGACTCCATGGTAGACAGCAGTATCTTGCGTCGGTCCAGTTGTTCTACGATGGTACGGTTTCCTTCAGTCTTGACGACACGACTTTCAGCCACCGTGGGCAGAAAGCGGTGAAAGTTGCCATAGTCGGTTAACACTGACCAGGCCGTTGCCGCCTCCACCCCGGTTGCCGCCATCACACCATACTGTCCGTTGCCGCCTTTCAGCAGTACCTGGCCCTGGCCCAGCTTGTGCCAATCCTGAGCGGTCAGGGTGGCCAGGTAGGTATCGACGGGCTGTATTTGACGAGATAATAGCGACATAATGGTGGGTTGTTGGCCGAAATCAAGCTACTGTCACTTTAAACAAAGTTTCAATTAAATTCTGCCTTCTGCTTTCGCTGTAAGCCTTTCTTAAGACCATGCCCAGTTTTGATACAGTCCTGAATGCCTACCATGCCTTGCCTGAGTCTGTTGCCAGTGTGATGCTCAGCACGGTTGATGCCAACGGCGCACCTCACGCCAGCTATGCTCCCTACGTAATGGATGAGGCCCATCGCCTCTACATTTTTACCAGTGGTTTGTCGGCCCACACCCAAAATCTGCTGACCACCCAGCGGGCGGGGGTCTTAATAATTGAAGATGAAGCCAATTGCCAGCAGGTATTTGCCCGCCAGCGCATCACCTACGACTGTCAGGCCGAGGTAATTGAGCGCAACTCTACTCTCTGGGAAGAGCGGGCCAGTGCCTTCGAACAGCGGTTTGGCGAGATTATCCAAATGCTGCGTCCCCTGGGGGATTTTCAAATTTTTTGCCTGACCCCCTGTGCCGGGCGCTTCATTATGGGATTTGGTGCCGCCTATGAAGTGAATCCAGAAGACTTGAGCCAGCTCATTCCTAAAGCCTTAGGGCCAAAGTCTGATCAGTAGGTCTTGCTACAGCTTCCCCCTGCCACCATGACCAGTAAACCTTTACACTAAGTAAGCAACGCCTCAGGCCGATTAAGGCTTGCTGGCCCGATTTTCTCCTACTTTAGCCCCTGCATCTGCAACCGCTCGACGTTACCCCAAACCCATGAACTTTCTGGCCAAACTCCTGCCCAACTCTGCGATCCAGCCCACCCTGCCCAAGCGACGCAAGCGGGTGCGGGGGGTAGAGTTAAAAACTGCCGAAGAACTTGCCGTAATGCGGCAGGCGGCAAAAATCGTTGCAACGGTGCTGAAGGAAATCGAAGCTCTGGCCCGGCCCGGTATGAGTACCCTGGAGCTAGATGCCCACGCGGAACAGCGCATCCGCGACATGGGCGCTACGCCCAGCTTCAAGGGCTACCACGGCTTCCCGGCTTCAATCTGTGCCTGCATCAACGACGAGGTGGTGCACGGTATTCCCCGTAAGCGCCATGTGATACACCGGGGAGATTTGCTCAAGGTTGATACCGGTGCCTACTATGAAGGCTTCCACGGCGACTCCTGTATCACCATCGCGGTGGGTGAGGTATCGCCCCAGGCCAGGCGGCTGATGATGGCTGCAGAAGCGGCTCTGTCTGCTGGCATTGAGCAGGTTAAACCCGGTAACACCCTGATGGACATTGCCGGGGCCATTGAGGACTGCGTAAAAGACTACGGGTTTACCGTGGTCGAAGATTTTACCGGGCACGGGGTCGGGCGCAATCTGCACGAAGCGCCCTCAGTCTTCAACTTTCGCACCCGGCAACTGCCCAACGTTAAGCTCCTCCCCGGCATGACCCTGGCCATTGAGCCAATTTTGAATGCCGGGTCTAAACATACTCGCACCCTCAGCGACAAATGGACTGTGGTGACGGTGGATAAAGCCCTGTCGGCCCAGTTTGAGCACACCGTGCTGGTTACCGAAACCGGGTACGAAATTCTTACCGACCGCAGTCAGGTGTCAGCCCTGGTGCCGGAGGGCTGTTGAGGCGACTCCAGACAATCATTAGGGCCATAATCGACCTTGGTTTCGACCGTAACGGTATAGGCCTTGATAGCGTCATCTGTGGGAGGCTCGTACTGGCGAACGACTTCCAGGGCTTTGCGGTTTAGCTCGTCGTAACCCGAACTTCTAAGCAGCACCGGCTCCTGCCGAAATGAGCCATCGGGGTTTACCACAAACCCGATCCTGGCTTCTCCCGGTGACCGGCTCAGGCACACCCTGCGTTCCATCTCCACAGCAAATTCTGTCCGGTCTTCCTCAGCCTTCAAATCTCCCAGCCCTGTCTCCTGCTGAATGGTTTCCTGCCAGCGGGTGAGGTTGTTGGTATACTCTCCCCGGCTGGTGTCCAGGGTCGAGTAGCCGTAGCGTTGCCACACCATTGCAGCCAGTTGCTCCATCCGTTCCTGCGGTAAATCTAGACCGGCCACATAGGCCAGAATATTTTCCTGTCGGTCTTGCCCCAGGGGAGAAATGGTCGCCTCTGGCAGAGGCACATCCGGATTTGGCGGCTCGACCCGACCGGTAGACTCACCGTTGCCCCCTTGCCCCGGTAGTCTGGGAAGATCGCCCCGATTTGTCGGGGCGGATGGGGCTGCCGTTGTACGCGCACCCGGACTACTGGCCTGCCGTGGTTGGCGACTGGTCACGGTTTGGGCCGGAGGGCGCTGTCGGGCCTCTATTGAGGGTACCCGTTGGGGTACAGCCTGGGGGATAGGAGTCGCCAGGGGGGCAGGTTGACTGCCTTCCGTCTCCGGCGCAGCGGGAGGAATGCGGGTAATGGCAATGTTGTCCTGCTCAGGGTCTGGAGGTGGAATCGCCGCTTCATCGGAGGAGGCAACGGGAATCAGCAGAAATAGCCCGTGCAACCCCAGGGAGGCCAGTAGCATGGGAGCTAGCAGGGTCTGCCACAGGGGACGTTGGGTTTTAGGGGAATGCGGAAACGGGGTCATAACGCAGAAGGCAGAAGGCAGAGACCAAAGAACAGAGGACAGAAGACCACCGGTTGCAGCTTAACCTGCCCGAGGGTCTTGCTGCCAAATAATCACCAGGGTGGTTGATCCGCCGGGGCTAACAGGCACCAGAGACAGCCACAGAATCGGAGTTTCCCCCTCCAGGATTTCAAAAAAAGGCTCGTTGCAATAGGTCGACCCCAAAGGGTTGATGGTCTGGTTCGGAAAGGTTCTGGGAATATCCGTGCGCTCAATCTCTCGGATGTTGCGACTCAGGTAGCGCAAATCGGCGACCCCAGGGGCCAGGGTATAGTCGCTGCGGTCAATGCTGCTGAAAAAGCACTGGTGTCGGGCCGAATCCCACTGAGAGACATACAGATCCCAAATATCCCCAGGAAATTGATCCGTTAAATCAAAATTGCTTTTCCCCGGTTCTCGTCCCAAACTGCCAGCGGCGTTGCTCACCAGTTGAGACTGTCGCTCAGGGTCGAACCCCAGGGACTGAGATTCAGGCTCCGGGACGGCAAGTTCTTCCTCGACAACCTCCTCCTCAGGGGGCAATTCTTCCGCTGCAGGTTCCGGCGGCGGCTCCTCAGGAAAGGTTTCGGGGACAACCGGTTGAGTAGGGGCCTGGGGGGCGGCAGCCTGGGGAGCAGGTTCTGGTGGTGGTGCTTCGGTGGGGGGAGGTTCGACCGGCAACTCTGGCTCGGGGGTGGCCAGACTGCTGATGCTGAGTAAGTCAATAGGTTCGTCTTCTTGAACCTCTTCCGCCTCAGGCAGAGAGGAAGGGTCTGATTCTGAAGGCATCGGCACGACCAGCAATGCCCCATGCAGCCCTAAAGAAATCAGAAATAGCGGAGCCAAATACGTTTTTACCCACTTTGGCACGGACACAGATTTGAAACCTCGGTTGCGACCTCGTCTAGAGCCTCGAATTTTTTTCCTTTTCAAAAAGTGGTGTGGTCAAAAGAGTGCGGAGCCTTTGCTCAAATGGACAGGGGCAAAAACTAATCGTGGATATATCCATAAAAGCCCCTGAAAAGCTTGACCTTTTCAGGGGCTGAGCCCCAACGGGCATCCGCACCAGTAAAATCGGGCCTACATCAGATCAGATAGCAGGGTAGTGTAGCGTTCCTCAGAAAAGGGAACATAACCGACTTCAGGCACGATGGAAGGTGCGTTTTCAAGCACAAATTCCATGAAGTCCTGAACTTCAGGCCGATTCTCCAGGCTTTCCTGCCTCACGTACATGAAAATAGAACGAGACAGGGGAGTATAGGTACCGTCTTCTACACTCTCTACGCTGGGCTCCACACCGTTGATAGCAACAGCCTTGAGGGCATCCTGGTTTTGAACATAGTAGGCGAACCCAAAATAACCCAGAGCATTGGGATCTCGAGTGACCCCTAATACCAGAATGTTGTCATCTTCACTGGCAGTATAGTCAGCGCGGCTGGCCCCCTCTTCCCCCATAATTGTTTCAGTGAAGTAGTCAAAGGTGCCTGAATCAGTACCCGGGCCGAACAGATTAATCGGCTCATCAGGAAAGCTGGGATCAATCTGGTTCCAGCGGGTGATGGTACCGGCGGCATCAGGTTCCCACATCATGTTGAGCTGTTCAATGGTTAAATCATCAGCCCAGGTGTTTTCTGAATTCACAACTATGGTCACGGCATCGCTGGCTACAGGTACCTCTATGTATTCAATACCAGCCTCAGCGCAGGCTTCAATTTCTTCCGGCTTAATTGGGCGGGAAGCACCGGTAATATCAAGTTCACCAGCACAAAACTTAGCAAAGCCGCCGCCGGTTCCTGAAACTCCAACAACAACTTCCATCTCAGTGTTCTCAGCCATAAATTCTTCAGCCATAGCCTCAGAAATGGGGAAAACAGTGCTGGAGCCATCGAGTTGAATCGGAGAATCTTGGGCTAAACTCCGAGGAGCCAGACCCCCAAGAGCTAATACTCCGGCAGATACGCCGACCAGCGCATAGCGGTTAATTTTACGTCCGCTCAGTACCATACAACACTCTCCGTGGCGTTCTAAATGACACATAATTGCCACTGTCAAGAATAGTTGCCAATTCCTAAGGGGGCTTAATTAAAACCCCAAGATTGATTTATCTCTTGGTTAATTCTTGTTTAAGGAGTTATTCCACCGCCAGAGACACGCGATTACCACCAATTTCGCGCAGGTCTGTCAGCAGGGTGGAAACTTCGGCGTAGGTGAGTTCTCGGTCTGCCTTCAGGATCAACTTGCCATTCGGGTTCTCGGTGAAATAACGACGAGTTCTCTGGGCCAGTTGATTAAAGGTGATGGTCTCGCTATCCAGCACCAGGTTGCCGTCCTGATCAAGGCCCACTACCAGGGCTTCAATCTGGGTGACTTCTTCACTTACTTCTTCATCTGCCCCAGCCACGTCCTGGGGCAGGCGCACATTTACAATCTGCTGCCCCGTCAGGGTCATGGAAATGATGATGAAAAAAGTCAGTACCGTCATCAATACGTCCATCATGGGGACGAGATTGACCTCAGGGACCTGGGAGTCCCGCATGGATCGTCTAGAGCGCATGGGTCATCTCCGAAGGAGAAGCATCGTTTCAATCATAACGGGGCCGGTTCGATCATCCTACAGTATGGTTTAAAGACCCGGTCTCTCCGTCTAAGGAATGGGGATTCAATAACGTGGGAGAGCCGTCTCGGCTGTCCGAAAGCAGGCCAGATGCCTGCCCTACAAACATTGGATGTTATAAAATCCTCGTTCCTAAGTAGCCCATAAGCCTTGGCCTTTTCCAGAGTAGAAACCGGGTTTCTGAACCGGCGCTTTAGCCCTTCTGCCCCTGGGGCTCCCCTGTCCCCCTGCATGGACCCCCTGCATGGAAATGGTGAGAAACATCAGGAAGCAGGGGACAGCCCATGGTGCATTACTTTTAAACCCCTGTACTTAAACCCCTGTACTGGCAGGTAGCGATGCTTCCGGTCGGGAGAGGGCTTCAGCCGTTGCGGGTTGATTTTCATCCAGCAGCAAAGAACGAATAAACCGCGCCAGCGCCCGTTGGGCCAGCCCCGATACCACCTGTTGCCCCATGTCTCGGGTCTCGGGCTTGAGCAAAATGGCCGGTAACCGAATGGCCAGTTTAGGGGCGTCAAACCCCTGGGTCTCTTTCAGGATATCGACAATACGCCTGAGATGATCCAGGTCACTGCTATCTGAGGTAGTGGCAGAGACAGATGTGGCCTGGGGTGAAAGCGGATCGGACCTCCAGCCCATGCGTCGACGTACGGTAGCGGTAATGCTGTCTAGAGCATTTTGCCCAAATAAATCAAGGCTATTGACCAGTTCGCTGACAATGCGATCGCGCAAAAACTCACCCCGCTCCGAAAACAGGAATTCCAGGGTTTGATCCAGCACCCGGTCGAGGTCATAATCATCGCTGTCTTTTGCGTTCCGCAGCAGGTTTTCTAACCGATTCCAGCGAAAGTTGCCATCCTTAAACAGCAAATCTTGCAGGGACGAGCGCAGTTGGGGAGATGGATCTGTCAACAGCCGCTTCGCAATGTAGGGGTACGCTTTACTGAGTACCTTAAACTCAGGATTCACATTAATCGCAATCCCCTCCAGAGTCACCAAAGAGCGAATAATCAGCGCATAGTAGGCCGGTACCCGGAAGGGATACTCGTACATCAGAGCCGAAAACTCATCCGTAATACTCTTGAAATTCAGCTCCGCCACACTGGCTCCCAGAGCATTACTGAACACCTCTGAGAGGGCCGGAATAATCGGCGTCAGATCCGTATCGGGGGTCAAAAATTCCAGATGGACATAGTCATTGGCCAGGCCTTCAAAGTCCCGGTTGACCATGTGCACCACCGCCTCTATCAGCCCGTAGCGCTGATAGGGTTTCACTTCGCTCATCATGCCGAAGTCCAGATAGGCCAGACGACCATCCCGCATGGCCAGCAGGTTGCCGGGGTGGGGGTCGGCGTGGAAAAAGCCGTGCTCCAGCAGCTGCCGCAGGGAACACTGCACACCGACATCAATAATATGGGTGGCATCAATGCCGAGCCGGTCCAGTTCATCAATGCGAGTGAGCTTGGTACCTTCAATCCACTCCATGGTCAACACCCGCCGGGCGGTCAGTTCCGGGTAGATGTGGGGGACATAAATCCCCTCAATATGGCCATAGAGTTCCGCAAACCGCTGGGCGTTTTCCCCTTCGTGGGTATAGTCCATCTCCTCAAAGATGCGCGCCCCGAACTCATCCATAATGGCCACCAGGTCGCTGCGGATGCGGGAAATATTGTTGGTGGCAAATTTAGCCAGCTGCCGCAGAATGAACAGGTCGAGGGTAATGCGTCCGGCCAGGCCGGGTCGCTGCACCTTGACGGCGACCGCTTCCCCGGTTTTTAAGCGACCTTTATAGACCTGCCCCAGGGAAGCCGCCGCCACCGGGTCAGCGGAGAGTTCTGCAAACACTTCCTCGGCGGGGGCACCCAGTTCCAACTCAATGAAGTGGTAAGCGATATCGTTGGGGAAGGGGGGCAACTGATCCTGCAGGCGCGTGAGTTCGTCCAGATACACGGGCGGCACCAGGTCAGGACGAGTCGATAAAGCCTGACCAATTTTGATATAGGCAGGCCCTAAATTGGTGAGCATCTCCCGCAGTTCAACGGCACGGCGACGGCTGTTTTTGACATCCTGACCTGCACGCTTGTCGAACCAGAGGCCTAAATAAAACGAAATAAACGGAAACAGAATGCCAAAGAAGCGAAACAGTACCTGAAACGGACGACGGCTGTAGTACGCTGCGATCGCATCCGGATCATAGCCAAAACCTTCAAAGGAGTCCTGCCGTTTCTGCTTTAGAGTTTGAGATGGCGGCTTGACGAAGTTAACCGGTGGCCTGGGCTCGGCCATGGGCGCTGGTGGGGAAATAGGCTCGGTCACGGTTTCCCCCGGCACCGTAATGGTGGTCGGTGGACTAGAGGAAGTTGAAAAGGGTGAGGAGTTGGAAGCCATATCCGCCTTTAGGGAGGGAGCCGTTGGGTGAGTCGTCACAGCCATTAAATCAAAATGTGTTCCTGTAAACTATTGTAACGGTGTTGCCCATTAAACCCAGGTGCAGACCTCCCTACTTGCTGTATGGGTGAAAATACATGGGTACTAATCCCCATCCAAGTCCAGAAGCAGAGTTTTCCTGATCAGGAGGCTACGGTTTTTGAGCTGGACTTGGTCTAACCCATGGTGCGACTCAACACCCTACCCTTGGAGTCTGGTCACGGCTATGCTGACAGCCCTTCACATTGAAAACTTCGCCCTGATTGATGCCCTCGACCTGGATTTTCATTCAGGGCTGAATGTGTTGACCGGCGAAACCGGGGCCGGCAAGTCCATCATTCTCGATGCCCTGGATGCCGTACTGGGGGGCAAAGCCAACCAGCGTCTCATTCGCTCCGGCACCGATAGAGCCATTGTCGAAGCGGTGTTTGAGCTGTCTCCAGCCATTCGCGCCTGGTTAGCCGACCATGATTTTTCCGTGGATGGCAAAACGCTGGTGTGTCGGCGGGAATTTACCCTCAGCAAAACCTCCGTGCGCAGTCGGTCTTACCTTAATGGTCAACAGATCAATAAGCCCCATCTGGAAGATCTGCGCCAGTTCCTGGTGGAAATTACGGCCCAGGGGCAAACGGTACAGGTGGGCTCTCCCGATCTACAGCGCCAGTGGTTGGATGAATTTGGTGGAGAAACCATCCTCAAGCAGCGTCAAAACGTTAGCCAGGCCTTTGAATCGGCTACCCAGGCCAAACGCAAGCTCGACCAGCGCCGTCGAGCCGAGCAAGAACGGCTAGAAAAACTGGACCTGCTGCAGCTCTACCAAAAAGAACTGGAGCAGGCTGACCTGGATGACCCCGAAGAATTAGACAATTTAATTCAGGAAAACCAGCGCCTCAGCCATACCGTCGAACTGCAGCAAAACAGCTATCAGGTTTACCAAATTCTGTACGAAAGTGACTCGGAAGTAGAAGCCTGCGCCGATCTGCTGGGTAAAGCCGAATCCATCCTGGTGGATATGGAGCAGTACGACGGAGAAATTACCCCCATTCTGACCATGGTCAGCGAAGCCCTGACCCAGGTACAGGAAGCCGGTCGGGCTATCAACGCCTACGGTTCTGCGGTAGAAGCCGACCCCCAGCGGTTGGAGGAAGTCGAGCAGCGCATGCGCCAGCTCAAAAGTCTCAGCCGTAAGTACGGTCGTGCTCTGCCGGAGCTAATTGAGTATCGGGACGAGGTTCAGGCTACCCTGGCCGAGCTATCGGGAGATGGCCAGTCTATCGAAGACCTGGAAGCGGAGTTTGAAAAACGGCAGGCCCGCCTCGAAAAGGATTGTGCCGAACTCACCCATCTCCGGCAGCAGGCCGCTCAAGATTTAGAATCCCGTCTGGTGTCGGAATTAAAACCCCTGGCTATGGACCGGGTGCAGTTCAAAGTTGACCTCCGTCCTATCGCCCCCGCGACCCATGGGGCAGATGCCATTCAATTCTTGTTCAGCCCCAATCCGGGGGAACCACTACAACCTCTGGCAGAGACGGCTTCCGGGGGGGAAATGAGCCGCTTTTTGCTGGCCCTAAAAGCTTGCTTCTCCCAGGTTGACTCCATCGGTACCATGGTCTTTGACGAAATTGATGTGGGCGTTTCGGGACGGGTAGCCCAGGCTATCGCCGAGAAGTTATTCCAACTGGGTCGTCAGCATCAGGTGCTGTGCGTCACCCACCAGCCTATGGTTGCCGCCATGGCTGATGCCCACTTCCACGTTGGCAAGCACGTGGTCGATAGCCCTACTGCTCAGGCGGCCTCAACAGCTAAGACCGCTAAACAGAAGAAGGCGGCAAAGGCTCAGGCGGCAAAGGCCCAATCTACCCAACCGCCAGAACCGGGAGCCAACGGGGCGAATCTGGAAGCAATCCGAACTGTCGTCAGGGTTGTGCCCCTCTCCCAACCAGAGCGACGGGAGGAACTGGCCCAGTTGGCGGGAGGGGAATCTCATCAAGAGTCGTTATCCTTTGCAGAAGCCCTGTTATCCCAGGCCAGCACCATTCGCGAAAAGTTCGTGACATCATAGGCAGGAGTTTGAGTCCCTCAGCAGGATAGACTTCTCCAGAGGATCGATATCCTCTCCAGAGGATCGATATACTGTCAACTCAAGCCCCCCGCGAATAGGAAGACATCTATGGACTTACTGGCTGCTGTTGAACCGGCCCTTGAAGATCCGGCGATTGAGGCAAACCTGCGGCAATTTTGCTTGGTGCTGTCTGTTTCGCTGGGAGTAGCCACCCTATCGAGGGTCTTCAGCGTACTGCGAAATATCCCCTATACCCTGCTGCTCTTGCTGGTGGGCCTGGGTCTGGCAGTTTTAGATGTTCGGCTGATTAACCTGTCCCCGGAACTGATTCTGTTTATCTTTCTGCCGCCGCTGCTGTTTGAGGCGGCCTGGAACCTCAACTGGAAGAGCCTGAAAGCCAATCTAGTCCCTGTACTTCTCTACGCCATTGTCGGCGTAGTGATCTGTATTGTCAGCCTGGTGCTGGGCCTGAAACTGTTTGCCGGGGTCTCTCTGGCCACCGCTCTATTAGTCGGGGCCAGTCTGTCTGCAACGGATCCCGTTTCGGTGGTCGCCCTCTTTCGTGAGCTAGGGGTCGACAAACGCCTTACTACCGTAATGGAAGGAGAAAGCCTATTTAACGACGGTGTGGCGGTGGTGGCTTTCAACCTGGTGTTGGGCATCGCCTTAGGGATTGAGCAATTTGATGCTTCTGTCACCGTCGCTCGATTTCTGGTATTTGCCGGGGTTGGGGTCAGCATTGGGGGGCTGATCGGGTTTGGAATTTCGTTTCTGACCCAGCGATTTGATATTCCCCTGGTAGAGCAGTCGTTAACCCTGGTTTCTGCCTATGGTACTTACCTGGTGGCTGAGGAATTGGGAGGATCGGGCGTCATTGCGGTGGTAACCACGGGACTCATTCTGGGGAACTTTGGTTCGCGCATTGGTATGAACCCCCGTACTCGCCTAGTGGTTTCTGAATTTTGGGAGTTTGTCGCCTTTTTCATTAATTCAATTGTGTTTTTGCTCATCGGCGATCAGGTCAAGTTCGATGGTTTGGGAGATGAGTTAAAAACAATTCTCATCGCCATAGGCGTCATTATTACTGCCCGTGCCGTTAGCGTCTTTGTCTTGGGGGCCATCAGCAACCGAATTTCCAAAGCCGACATTTCCCTAGCAGGGCAAACCGTACTCTGGTGGGGCGGTCTGCGGGGTTCGGTCTCCGTCGCGCTGGCCCTGAGCGTGCCGATTTCCCTGGCCGAACGAGAAGAAATTATCTCAGTGGTGTTTGGGGTCATGCTATTCACGTTGCTGGTGCAGGGCTTAACGACCCAACCCCTGCTCAAGAAGCTGGGCCTGCTGGGTGACCAACCTTTGAAAATAGAATACAAGCAGATGATGGCCCACCGGGTGGCTCTTACTCGGGTGATGAAACGGCTGAACGAAATCAAAGTCAATCAGGAGTTCGACCCCGAATTTGTGGGTTACCAAATTGCGCTGGTCGAAGGTCAGCTTGAGGAAGTGCAAGAAAAACTGGCCAGGCTAGAAACCCAAAACGAAACTATCCGCGACTTTGCGACAGAACAGCTCAAGGAAGAACTCCTGGCCATCGAATCCGATACCTATGCCGAATTCATCCGGGCCGGCCAACTGAAGGATGAACTCGCTCCCCTGCTGCAGTCAGTCTTACCAGACCGACTGGGGGAAGCTACCTAGAAGGATCGCTACCAGCTTTTGCCGCTTTCGCTAACGGTGTCGTTAGCCAATACGGCATCCCAATTTTGGTCGCCTTTAGCAATGTTGCCGGGGATGTCTTGCTGCCACTGGCGCTGAACCCCTGGGCTGTAGTTGAGATAGAGTTTGCCGTCCACAACTTTCCAGGCTTCCGGATCAACCGAAGCGAGATACCCATCTTTGACGGCCCAGGCACAATATCCACCATATTGAGGAGCGTAGGCTTCAGGGTTGCTGGCAAACAGGTCGCGGTTTTCGGCACTGGCAAACCGCCAGGTAGCCCCATTCCACTCATACTCGTACTCGGCACTTCCCTTGATCGCCGCTGCTTCTGTGAAGTAAGCGACCGGGTCAGCACCCCGAATGGCAACCCCATCAAAGCTGTAGACCTGAGGTTGTTTAGCGACCGCTACTCCGGCGCAGGGATCAGCGGCAGCACAGGGGTTAGCTCCGGCACAGGGGTCAACGGCAGCGCAGGGATCAGTCGCCGCACAGGGATTGGCTCCAGCGCAGGGATCGGCAGCTCCCGCCGCACAGGGATCTACGGCTTCTGTAGTGGCCCCAGCGCAGGGGTCAGCGGTGGTTGTGGTATTGCCGCAGGCAACGGTGCCCAGGGTGAGCAGAGAGGCAATCGCGATCGCACCCAGGTACTGAATTCTCATGGCCATCCTCCGTTAAAGGTCGAATTTGCTGGGGTCAACGGCCTTTATTGTTAGGCCATATGCCGCTGGCTTTACTTCCACAAGCATCGACGCTGCGGCTAAGAAAATACTGAGAATCAGTTGATGCTTTCCTTAGGGATATTTTTCGTGATGGCAAAAAATCAATCCTGAAATCAAAACTAAACTACACCGTTCAGTTAAATTAGGTGCCATAATGAGCCACATGCTCTGTCACTAGCTTTATGAGTGCTCATTCTGTTCAGCCCTGGCAAAAGCGCAGCTTCTGGATATTCTTGGCAGGACTCCTGATCCTCGGTGGAGTGGCCTTTCCCCTGGTGCGCAATGGGCTGATCGCGCGTCGAGAGGCTCAAGAACAGGCTGCTTTGCCTCCCCCCAGGCAAGTTAAGGTCGCGGCTTTAGGACGGGTCGAACCCGCTAGCCGGGTGATCGATGTTGCGGCATCTAACACCGGCAGGCTCGGGGCACTCCTGGTCACCGATGGTGAAAATGTGGCAGTCGGGCAGGTTCTGGCCTATATGGATACCTACGCGGTGCAAAAGGCTGAACGAGACTATGCTGCCAGCCAGCTAGCCGAAGCTCGAGCTGAATTAGCCGCAAAAACTGAGCTGGGTAATTCCCAGGTGGCAGAGGCCAATACCCGCCTATCCCAAATCGATGCCCCGCAGCAAGCCGCCATTCAAGCTCAGGAGGCCGCCATTCAAAGCCTCCAGGCCGAACTGGATGTGGCTACAATTGATCTGGCCCGATTTCAGCAGCTCAATCAGTCCGGTGCGGTTTCGCGCCAAGAGCTAGATCGCCAACAGGCCACCGTCAACCGCCTGCGGGCCGACCTGGAAAATGCTAAAGCCACCAAACAACGGCTAGAGCAGGCCAGAGCAACGGATATGAAAAACGCTATGGCCCAGATGGCAGCCACGGAAGCCAATGTTACGCTGTCCCAGGTGCAGAGTCGGGTCATTTCTGCCGAACAAAACCTGGCTAAGGCTGAAGCCGCAATGGAACTCACCATCATCCGTGCCCCTAAAGATGGGCAAATTCTTGACATCTACGCCGACCCAGGGGAGGCGGTGTCTCCCTCCGGAGAGCCCATTCTGGCCCTGGGCGATACCCGTCAGATGTATGTCGTTGCCGAAGTCTACGAAACTGACATCGGCCTGGTGAAGGTTGGCCAATCTGCAACGATTACCAGCCGCAACGGAGCCTTTAATCAAGCGCTCACCGGCACCGTGGAAGAGATTGGTCTGCAAATCGCCAAAAATAACGTGCTGGATGATGACCCTGCCGCCAACGCCGATGCCCGCGTGGTCGAAGTGCGGGTCAAGGTTGACCAGAGCGATGTCGTTGCCGGTCTTACCAACCTGCAGGTGGATGTCGCTATCGATATCGAGTCATGAAACGAGTTCCCCTGGCCTGGTATAACCTGCTGCACGAACGCAATCGGTTAGGGGTTGCGATCGCAGGGGTCACCTTTGCCGTGCTGCTCATGTTTATGAATCTGGGCTTTTTGGGGGCGCTGGTCAACACCACCACAAATTTTTACGACCAGTTCAACGGCGACCTGTTTCTGCTTTCTCCCGAGTCCCTCGAAATCAGTACCACTAAAGCCTTCCCCAGGGAGCGACTGTACCAGGTTAAAGGCATTGATGGGGTGGCACGGGCCATGCCCCTCTACGCCGAGTACGCCCTCTGGAAAAACCCCGAAACCGGTGTCAGTCGAGCCCTGTTTGTTTACGGATTCAATCCCAACGACCCCGTATTCCTGATGCCGGAGCTGCAGGACCCGGCAGGGCTGCGAGCCTTACAGCAGCCCAACACAACCTTCATTGACCAGCGCTCCCGGCCAGAATTTGGACCTCAAACCATCGGCCTGGAAACCGAAGCCGACCGTCGGCAGATTACCATCGTCGGTCAATACAGCCTGGGGGGAGGCTTCGCCGCCGACGGCACCCTGATCATGAGCGACCAGAACTTTCGCCGTTACTTTGACCCCCGTCCTCTCAACCAGGTCAACCTGGGGCTCATTCTGCTAGAGCCGAAAGCCAGCCCCCAACGGGTCAAAGCCGCCATTACCCAACGACTCCCCGCCGACGTTAATGTTTACACCAAGTCCGAAGTTATTCAGCGGGAAAGCCGCTACTGGATTCAAACCACCTCCATCGGCTTTATCTTCAGCCTGGGGGTTCTGGTATCCTTCATCGTCGGCACCGTCATCGTCTACCAGATTCTCTACACCGACATCCGCGATCATCTCAGGGAATACGCCACTCTCAAAGCCATCGGCTACGGCAGTCCATATCTCTTCAAAGTTGTCCTTCAGGAGGCCACCATCCTGGCCCTCATGGGTTACGTACCCGGACTCATCCTGGCTCTCGGTCTCTATGAGCTGGCCCTGAACGCCACCGCCGGTACCCTACCCATGCAAATGACCGTCTTTAGAGTCATCTTTGTCCTCATCCTCACCATGCTCATGTGCAGCCTCTCCGGCCTTGTCTCCGTGCGCAAAGCCATCACCGCAGACCCTGCCGAAGTCTTCGCATAATGAAGGTATCGGGTATCAGGTATCGGGTACTGGATTCTTCAAACCTAATGATCAACAGCATCTGCAATTTTCAAACCAGGCTCCCCCTCATCCATCAAAACCAGATACCAAAGCTCCCAACCTGACACCTGGAACCTGTCACCCGACACCCGTCTATCCTCCTACCCTTCCCCATGCACCGCACTCCCCTTGCTCTTCTCAACCTCATCCACGACCGCAAGAAGTTCCTGACTTCCCTGGCGGGGGTTGCTTTTGCGGTGCTGCTGATGTTTTTATTCAACGGCTTCAAAAACGCGCTGTACGATAGCCAGACCCAGCTGCTGGAAAAGTTCAACGCCGAAATCGTGATCATCAACCGGCTGAAAGAAAATATGTTTGTGCCCCGCGCCTTTGCCCGCCGCCGCCTTTACCAGGCCAAAGCGTTTGCCGGTGTGGAAGAGGCCTTTGCAGTCTATACCAGCGAAGCCCGCTGGAAAAATGCCGCAACTAAGCAAACCCTGCCGGTGCGAGTGATTGCCTACAACCCTGCCGAACCCGTCTTACCTACAGCCGATATCCTGGCCCATCAGGCTGCTCTCAAGCTCCCCAATACCGCCCTTATCGACACCCGGGCTCGGGCTGAAGTGGGACCGAGGGAAACGGGCATGATCACCGAACTGGCAGATCGGGAGATTCGCATTGTGGGCACCTTTAGCCTGGGAACTGACTTTGCCGCCGGCAACGGCAATTTGCTCATGAGTGACCAGAACTTTTTGCGGTATTTCGCCTTTCGGGGGCCAGAAGAAGTAGAACGTAGCTTCGCCACCGTCGATTTAGGCCTGCTCAAAGTGGCTCCCGGTACCGACGTGCCTCGCCTGGTCAAAACCCTGAGCGACAACCTGCCCCAAGACATTCTGGTTCTTTCTAAAGATGGACCGGATGGCTTCGTCATGCGAGAACGAAAATACTGGGAAGAAAACACCAACATCGGCTTTGTCTTCTCCCTGCTTACCGCCATGGGCTTTGTCGTGGGGATTATTCTTGTTTATCAAATTCTCTACACCGACGTGGCCGATCACTGGTCTGAATACGCCACCCTCAAGGCCATGGGCTACGACAATCTGTTCTTATTCACCGTGGTAATGCAGGAGGCCATCATTCTTTCAGTATTTGGGTTTATTCCCGGCTTGCTGGTGAGCGGTCTTTTTTACAACCTGGCTGCAGGCACCACCGGCCTCGTCTTTCAGATGACGCTGGAACGGGTGGTCAGCATTTACATCATGACCTTTGTCATGTGTTTGGTGTCGGGGGCAATTGCCGTCCGCAAAGTCCAGGCTACCGATCCGGCGGAGGTATTTGGTCTATGAGTTCCCTTCCTGTCTCCCCCACTGGCGGTCCGATTGTTTCTTCTCACCTGTCGGCAGAGCCTTCTGTGCAAGTGCGTAGCCTCAACTACTGCTTTGGCCGAGGAGAACTACGCAAGCAGGTTTTGTACGACATCAGCCTGGATCTGTTCGGCGGCCACATCGTCATCATGACCGGCCCCTCAGGTTCTGGCAAAACCACTCTGCTTACTCTGATTGGTGCTCTCCGTTCTGTCCATGAAGGCAGCCTCAGGGTGATGGGCAAAGAACTGGTCGGCCTCGGTAGTCGCCAACTGGTGGATATTCGACGCAATATCGGGTTCATTTTTCAGTCCCACAATCTGTTCGAATCTCTCACCGCCTGTCAGAACGTTGAGATGGCTGTTGAACTCACCGGCCAACTTCAGAACAAACGCCAGCAGGCCATCGCCATGCTCGAAAAAGTTGGCCTGGGAGACCGGGTAGACTATAAGCCCCAGGCTTTATCCGGCGGCCAGAAGCAGCGGGTCGCCATCGCCCGTGCCCTGGTCAACCAACCCCGCCTGATCCTGGCCGATGAACCCACCGCCGCCCTCGACAAAAAATCCGGTCGAGATGTCGTCACCCTGCTGCAAAACCTGGCCCGCGAAGGGAACTGCACCATCCTCATGGTCACCCACGACAACCGCATCCTTGATGTAGCGGATCGCATCATTAATTTAGTAGACGGCAGACTGGAGTCTGACGAAAGTCTGCAGCACTTCGTCGCAACCCATGACCCCAAAACCCTAGATCGCCGAATGTTTATCCTGTGACCCCATGCCCATTGCCTTCGCCAACGATGTTCAGGCCCTTACCTACGACAAGGTTGCTGAATATCTCAGCCACTCAACTCTGTTTAAGCAGTATTTACACCGCCAGCCAGAGCAGCCCAAGTTTGTCCTCCGCTATGGCTCCACCTCAGTCGAAGTCGAAGTTCTGCCCTGGGAAGTTCACCCCTGGGAAAAGACTGATCTGGCTACGGTGCGAGCAACTAGCTGTGTCACCATCGGTAGCCCAAGGAATACCGCCCTCATGCACTTTCTGCTGACTGAAAACCGCCGTATGCGCTTTGGGGCCTTCCACCTGGATGACACAGACCAGATTCTGTTTGCCGAGAGTGTGCTCGGCGGCGACAATATGGACTTGATGGAACTCCAAACTTGCATCTTGTCCGTAGCAACCATCGCTGATACTTATGACGACATCATTACTAACCGGTTTGGGGGTTGTCGACCCATCGATAAATATTAAGTACTTTTACATTAACTGTCAGGTTTGGTTTTAGAGCAGAACCACATCAACCCTTGGGCGCGGCGCACAGAGTAGTTCCCCTGCACCAATTAAGAAATTTATAAAACCCTTACATAATTGCAGCTTCCATAAATTCCGATTGAATTCAAAACCCCTGGGGCCACCAGAATTTATCGAAAAAAATATTATGAACATGTTCCTTATGGTGAAAACTCCTCGTACCAGGCTCGCTGCTGCTATGTGGGTATATCAGATAGCTGCTGGGTACTCTAAGCAAGAGCATGAGGGGCTAATTTTAAAGCCGCATATTTATTGGGCATAGCTTGGGTTTGACTAACCAGTTCTTTGCCCCAGCTGAGACCACCGATACAAGCCATTGTGATGGCTGTGCGGGGGCTCTATGACATTCCATAGGTTTGCCGACTCCTTATTTTGAGGTTTTTATGAAAGCAGTTATTCTTGCTGGTGGTCTAGGGACCCGCCTGAGCGAAGAAACAAGCATTAAGCCAAAACCCATGGTTGAGATTGGGGGGCGTCCCATTCTCTGGCACATTATGAAAACTTACTCCCACCACGGCATTAATGACTTTATTGTCTGCTGTGGGTACAAGGGTTATGTGATTAAAGAATATTTTGCCAACTACTTCCTGCATATGTCAGATGTAACCTTTGACATGCGCTTCAACCAAATGAACGTGCACACCGGCAAAGCAGAACCCTGGCGCGTCACCCTGGTGGACACCGGAGATGAATCCATGACTGGTGGAAGACTGAAGCGAGTAAGGGAGCATGTCGGCTCTGAAACCTTCTGCTTCACTTACGGAGATGGGGTTGCCGATGTCAACATCACAGAATTGATTCAATTCCATAAGCAACAAAATACCCTGGCCACCCTCACCGCAGTTCAACCCCCCGGACGCTTTGGAGCCATCGCTCTGGGGGCAGAGCAAACTAAGATTTCCCACTTCCAGGAAAAGCCCGAAGGCGACGGTGCCTGGATTAACGGCGGCTACTTCGTCTTAGAACCTGAAGTCATTGACTTTATCGAAGGAGACAGCACCATTTGGGAACAAGACCCCTTGAAAAAGCTGGCTAAAATGGAGCAGCTTTCCGCCTACAAGCATTCTGGCTTCTGGCAGCCCATGGATACCCTGAAAGACCGCAACACCCTTGAAAAACTCTGGAAAGCTGGCGAGGCCCCCTGGAAGGTCTGGTAAACCCAGAGTTTCTAGAGCGAGGGATGATAGCCTGCAGCACTGTCTTGCCTGGTGAAGACCAGCGAGTCTCCTGAAAATAAGGATGATGAGCCTATTCATGGCCTCACCAGGTTAAAAACGCTGTAGTTTGAAGTTTGTCCCTCGCAGGCTGTAGGTTTAGACCCGGCAAATACTGCCTGCCTGACCCATCAGGTATAAGGCCATTGTCTGGGTAAAAAGCACTTCTCTGAGGTCAAGCTACAGCAGTCAGCAGGCAAGAAAAGTTGCTCAAGGTTCAAGAGGATTAAGATGAAATTTAACGAAACCAAGTTGCAGGGAGCGTTCGTCCTGGAACTTGAGCATCGCAGCGACAATCGTGGATTCTTTGCCCGAACGTTCTGTCAGCAAGAATTCGAAGCCCATGGCTTAAATCCCAACGTGGCTCAATGCAATCTGTCTTTTAATGAAAAAGCTGGCACTCTGAGGGGGTTACATTACCAAACCCCGCCGGCCACAGAAGCTAAATTGTTTCGATGCATCCGAGGGGCAATTTACGATGTTATCGTCGATATGCGTCCAGACTCTTCCACCTACCTGCAGTATTTTGGCATTGAGTTAACTGCCGCTAACCACCTGGCCCTCTACGTGCCTGAAATGTTTGCCCACGGCTACCAGGCCCTTGAGGATGGTACTGAAGTGCTCTACCAGGTGAGTGAATTCTACACCCCCGGTGTAGAACAAGGACTGCGGTATGACGATTCTGCCCTGGGCATCAGCTGGCCCATGCCAGTTACTGTCATCTCAGAAAAAGACCAGTCCTGGCCTCTCTTGACCCCTGTTTCCGTAGGAGCATAGACCATGATTATTGTAGATACTGCCTTAAAAGCTCGCGCAGAGGCTGGCAATCCAGTCCGTGTGGGCATGATTGGGGCGGGCTTTATGGGCCGAGGCATCGCTAACCAAATTCTCAATTACCTTCCTGGTATGCGGTTGGTCGCTATTTCCAACCGCACTCTGGAAAACGCGAAACAGGCCTATGCTCTGGCTGGAGCTGAGGAAGTGGCCACTGCCCATACCGTGGAACAGCTGGACAGCGCCATTGCTGCCGGTCAATTCGTGGTTACTGATAACGCTGATTTACTCTGCGAAGCTGAGAACATCGACGTTCTCATCGAGTCAACCGGCCATGTTGAGTTCGGTGCCCAGGTCACCATGAAGGCGATTCAGTGCCAGAAGCACATGGTCCTGATGAATGCTGAGCTGGATGGCACCGTTGGTCCTATCCTCAAAGTCTATGCCGACCGGGCCGGTGTCATTCTGACCGGCTGTGATGGAGACCAGCCCGGGGTGCAAATGAATCTCTACCGCTTTGTGCAGAGTATTGGTTTGACGCCTCTGGTATGTGGCAACATTAAGGGCCTTCAAGACCGTTATCGCAATCCCACCACCCAGGAAAGCTTTGCTAAACAGTGGGGCCAGACCCCTTCTATGGTGACCAGTTTTGCCGATGGAACAAAGATTTCCTTTGAGCAAGCCATTGTCGCCAATGCCACCGGCATGAAAGTTGCCCAGCGGGGCATGTTGGGCTACGAATACGAGGGCCATATCGATGACATGGTCGATCGTTACGATGTCGACCAACTCCGAGAATTGGGCGGTATCGTGGATTACGTCGTGAAGACTAAACCCAGCCCTGGGGTATTTGTCTTTGCAGCCCACAATAACGATGCTCAACAGGCTCACTACCTCAACTACGGCAAGCTGGGGCAGGGTCCACTTTACAGCTTCTACGTGCCCTATCACCTGACCATTTTCGAAGTTCCCCTATCTGCGGCCAGGGTGGCGCTGTTCCAAGATTCTGTTATTTCACCCCTGGGTGCCCCGGTCGTAGACGTGGTGACTACAGCCAAAATTGACCTGAAAGCCGGGTCTACCCTGGATGGCCTGGGCTTCTACATGACCTATGGCATGTGTGAAAACGCCGATGTCGTTGCCCGCGATCGTCTGTTGCCAATGGGCATCGCTGAAGGCTGCCGGTTAAAGCGGGATATTCCTAAGGATCAGGTTTTGACCTATGACGATGTGGAACTGCCAACGGATTCCCTGGCGGTGAAGCTGCGCCTGGAGCAAGATGCCTACTTTGCATCAAAGCCCCTGGCTATGGTGTAAGTCACCTTGAGTGGGGGAAATGTCTAATCAGGTGGCAGTTTCCCCATGGGACATTGAATACTTGGTGAGCAAACGGCTGGACCGAATGCACTTTCTACTCTAATTAACTAAGGTTACAAAACTATGAAAACGGCTAAGGATGTGATTGAAGCTGACCTGAATTACATGGTTGGCAATTTGCAAGCAGAACTCGAAGTCATGGCCGGAAAAAAGCTCCTCATTGTCGGTGGAGCAGGCTTCCTGGGATATTACCTGATCCAGGTCATTCTGCACTGGAACAAACTGGTACCGGCAGAGAAACAAATTCAGCTCACGGTATTTGATAATTACATCCGGGGTGTTCCCGATTGGCTGATGGCGTTGAAAGATAACGCCACTCTAACGCTGAAAAAACATGACATTACCCATCCATTACCCAGCGATATGGATGATTTTCAATTCATTATCCATGCGGCTTCCATTGCATCGCCGACCTACTATCGGCAGTATCCCATCGAAACCATGGATGCTAATGTCAACGGGCTCAGGTCTCTTTTGGAATACTGCCTGCGGCAAAAAACGAAGGGTATTCCCGTTGAAGGATTCCTGTTCTACTCCACCAGTGAAATTTACGGTGATCCGACCCCCGAAAATATTCCCACCCCAGAAACCTATCGCGGCAATGTATCCTGTACCGGCCCCCGCGCCTGCTACGACGAATCGAAGCGCTACGGCGAAACCCTTTGCGTTAATTTTGCCCTGCAGCACGACTTGCCGATTAAAATGGCGCGTCCCTTCAACAACTACGGCCCTGGCCTGAAAATTACCGACAAACGGGTGTTACCAGATTTCGCCCGCGATATTTTTGCCGGTCGTGACATCGTCATGCTGTCCGATGGCTCCCCCACCCGCACCTTCTGCTACATTGCCGACGCCATCGTGGGCTATTACAAGATTCTGATTAAAGGGCGACCCGGCGAAGCGTACAACATCGGGGTTGAAACTCCCGAAATCTCTATGGCCCAACTGGCCGAGCATGTGACGACTTTGGGTAAGGAACTCTTTGGTTACACTGGCCAGGTTGTACGGCAGGAAAGCGCCGATAAAGACTATCTCGTAGACAACCCCAATCGTCGTTGTCCCGTGATTACAAAGGCCCGGAATGAATTGGGATACGAACCCAGCATCACCCTTGAGGAAGGAATGAGACGCTCGCTGATTTGGTACCAGGATAATCAAGTTGCGGAGGAAGCCTAAATGAAAGTATCAGTTGCCGGTACGGGATATGTCGGTTTGGTGTCTGGAGTTTGCCTGGCAGAAAAAGGGCATCAGGTAATTTGTATTGATATCGATGAAACGAAAGTCGATAAAATCAACAGCGGTATTCCCCCGATTTACGAAGAAGGTTTAGAAGAACTGCTCAAGAAGAACGTTGGTTCTACCCTGAAAGCGACCACCAACCTTCGTCAGGCAGTATTGGATTCTGATCTATCGTTAATTGCTGTAGGTACCCCTTTTGACGGCGAAGAAATCGATCTGAAATACATCAAGATTGTCGCTCGCCAAATTGGCGAGGTGTTGAAAGAGAAAGACACCTTTCATACCGTTGTGGTTAAAAGTACCGTGGTTCCCGGTACGACCGACGAGGTTGTTCTCCCCATTCTGGAGGAGGCATCAGGGAAAAAAGCTGGCGTCGATTTCGGGGTCGGCATGAATCCCGAATTCCTGAAGGAAGGAGAGGCCATTAAAGATTTTATGGCTCCCGACCGCATTGTTTTTGGTGGGCTAGAAGAGAAAAGTATCCAGGCCCTCGAAGAGCTTTATGCAGTCTTTGATGGGGTTGATAAGCTTGCCACCAATTGTCGTACCGCTGAAATGATTAAGTACACGGCAAATTCTTTGCTGGCCACTATGATTTCATTCTCCAATGAAATTGCCAACCTCTGTACCGCTGTGGGCGGCATTGATGTCACTGAAGTTACTCGGGGAGTTCATCTGGATAAGCGACTGACCCCCATTCTGGAAGACGGCACTCGCATTGTTCCGTCATTTACCACCTACATTGAGGCAGGTTGTGGTTTTGGCGGAAGCTGTTTTCCTAAAGATGTCAAAGCTCTCATTGCCTACGGGAAGCAGAAAAACAGCCCGATGCAGATCTTAGATTCTGTTATTGCCGTTAACGAAAACCAACCCGAAAAATTAATTACCTTACTGAAAAAGCACTATCCCGAACTCAAGGGAGTTAAAGTTGCCGTCTTGGGTTATGCCTTTAAGCCTGGTACCGATGACATTCGCGAGTCTCCAGCGTTGCCCATTACGCAAACACTCTTAGATGAGGGAGCCTATGTCAAAGGCTATGACCCTATCGCCCAACATGAAGCCCAGCAGGTCTTTGGAAAAGACACAGTAGAGTTTTGTCCCGATTTAGTGTCTGCCATTGCAGGGGTTGATGCGATTATCATCATCACGCGATGGGCTGAATTTAAGCAAATTCCTGACTTGCTATCGTCAACTCAAACGCAACCCGTGGTCATTGATGGCCGGAGAATGCTTGATAAAGCGAGCGTTGCCAAGTATGAAGGCGTTGGTATGTAACTAGCAGAAAGGCTTTGGTAGATGTTGGAAAACGTGAATGTTGTCCTGCAAAAGCCAAAGCTTTTCATGGTTAACTTATACTTGCTTCCTCAAATCTAAGTTTGGAGAGCGCGGAACTGAGATTTAAGATTTTTGATGACCTACCGAATGGCCTGTTTCATATAATCTCCCCAAATGACGGCAGCCTGGCCGCTGCTACCACGGGTTGGGGAGTTATCATCGTTGCCGAGCCAGATGCCTGTGGTCAGGTCTGCTCCCGGAACAAACCCGATAAACCATAAATCTCGATTGTCGTCGGTGGTACCTGTCTTGCCTGCCTCGCCAAGACCCAGGAAGGCATTACGCCCGGTTCCCCCCTGTACAACCCCCTGCAGCAAGCCCACTAAAGTATTGGCAATCTGCGGCTCAATCACCTGTTGATTGGCATCTCCGGCCTGGCCGAATTCGTAGATGACACGGCAGGTGTCGGGGTTATTAAAGTCTGTACAGTCGCTGGCATCGAGTACTCGCGCCACCCCGTGGGGACGATTCCAGACCCCGTTGTTGGCAATTGCGGCAAAAGCGCCAGTGATTTCCAGGGGAGTGACGACGCTTTCCCCCAGAGTCAGACCGGGGGATGCGACTAACTCCGATTCGACTCCCAGCTGTTGGGCAAAACCAATCACGTTTCTAAGTCCTGCATCTTGAGCGATGCGAAGAGCCACAACGTTTTCGGAGCGGGCCATACCGGCATACATATCGAGGGCAGCAGACCCTGAACGGCAGCCGGCAAACCGTTGCCCATTCCAGGTTAAGGGGCTACAGGAGTAGGCCGTACTGGGGGCAATTCCTGCATCTAATGCAGCTCCATAGGCAAAAACCTTGAACGTTGAGCCGGGTTGCCGGAGGGCTTGGGCGGCACGGTTAAATTGACTTTCTTCATAGCTAACCCCTCCCACCATGGCTCGAATGGCACCGGTTCCAGTGTCGAGGGTGACCACCGCACCCTGGGAGTAGCTCAGGGCAGAACCACGGCTCGACACGTCTTGCTGTAGGGCATTCTCTGCCTCAGCCTGGAGGTCAAGATCGAGACTGGTTTCGACGATAAAGTTACCTTCGCGGGCTAGAGCTGTCCCCAAAACTGCTTCTAGCTCGGTAAAAACATAGTTGTAAAAGTAGGGGGCACGGGTACTTTGCAGTTGTCGGGTGGCGTCGGGACTGATTTCGATGCGAGAACGCCGGGCCCGCCGGGCTTCTTCTTGGGTGACCATGCCCAGGGCCACCATTCGATCCAGGACTCGGTTGCGGTAGGCCACGGCGGCATCATAATTTTGCACCGGGTTGAAAGCATTGGGACCGGGCAAAATTCCGACCAGGGTAGCCGCTTCGGATAGGGTAAGGTCTTTAGCAGATTTATCAAAGTAGAACTGGGCGGCGTCTTCAAACCCGTAGAGGTTACCCCCTAGAAATACTCGATTTAGATAGGTAAGCAGCAGGTGGTTTTTGCTGTAAAAAGTTTCTAACTTGAGGGCAACGATGGCTTCGCGAATTTTACGCCCAGCAGAGTCGTCGGTACCGACATACTCTCGATAAATGCTGCGGGCAAGCTGCTGGGTAATGGTGCTGCCCCCCTGGCGAATGGAGCCGCCCCGCAGGTTGACCAGGGTTGCCCGTAGAATGCCAATGGGGTCAACTCCCAGGTGCCAGTGGTAGCGCGTATCTTCAGAGGCAATCAGCGCTTTGGGTAGGTAGGGAGAAAAGTCAGACATGCGGCGCAATTCCAGGTGGGCCTGGTTTTGCTGCTCTCGCAGGGGGACCTGTTGTCCATCTTCCTCGGCGTAAATCATCACCGGCCCCTGTACCGAGTCGGGTAAGGGCCGCATGGGGATTTTAGGCCACTCCAGGCCAACGATCCATGCCCCTATCAGTAAGGAAAGACCGGTAAACCCGTAGAGGCCATAGCGGGTGGTTGTAACGTACCAGGGAGGAGGATTGACAAATTCTAACTTAACGGCATCATCTAACTCCGGTGGCCCTAACGTAACCACGTCTCGGTGGTAGAGGGTGGTTCTTTCGATACGCTTCTTGCCGCGGTAAATGCCGTTGGTGGAGTTGCGATCTTTTAAGACGAAGGGTTGCCCCTGGCGGCTAGAGTCGCGGGTAAGGGTGGCATGAACCTGACTAACGATAGGACTGTTAGCAACAATGTCGCATTGAGAAGAACTTCTGCCCAGGATGTAGTGCTCTCCCAGCAGAGGAAAGGTAGATTGCTGCCCCTTGAAAGTTACGCGCAGCTCAACAGGACGACTTCCAGGCTTGACCGCCAGTTTGGAAAAATCCACTTTGGCCTGAACCGCCTGAACCGCCTGGGTAACTGTTTTTAAAAGGGTGCGCGTCGGTGTTTGTTTGGGGGGCGCCATGGTAATGGAAAAAGCCCAACCGTGGGTACTGCCCTATTGTAGTCATAAGTTCTGAGAACGCCCTGAAACTGGGACAGTTTTGTGAGTGGATTTGAGTATGCGTATTAGGTAAAAACCGCTGATGAAGAATGATTATGATTGACCATTCGATTTAGTGGGAGTCCGCCAGGCGGCGATCAGCAGGCAAATAATGCCGATGTTGATGCATACATCCGCTACATTAAAAATTGGAAAGCGGATGAGCCGAAAGTCTAAAAAGTCGACTACCTCCCCGGCCAGCATGCGGTCAATGCCGTTGCCCAGGGCTCCGCTGAGGATGAGTCCATAGCCCACCTGTTCCCAACGGTTGGCCAGATGAACAAAAAAACCGAGGGCAATCAGCCCCAGGCTAACCGCCATAGATAGCCACTTCAGCCATTCGCCGTTATCGCTAAACAAGCTGAAGGCTGCCCCTGTATTGGTAACAAAGGTAAAGTGAAACACTCCGTCCCAGAGGGGAATTGTATCGCCATACTCAAAAGTCTGGACCACCCAGAACTTGGTAAGTTGGTCTAGCACTAACCCAATCATGGCGGCGATCCAGAACAGGCGATTTCGCAATCTCATAGGCTCAATAGAATAGGAGTTGACGCAGGGTCAGGGAGAGGACTGCAACAGCACAGACCACCACTAAATGCCCTGGAATCGGCCAGATCGAGTATCTCACCAGAAGCTCCCAATAGGACATAGAAACATCCTGTAGCCACCCAAAAAGAGTTGCAATGGTGAGGTAAACAACCCCCATACCATGAATTACTCCCAGCCCACATAGTCCGCTAAAGGCCAGGTTCTCAAGCTTGGGTGGATCTCGAAACGCCAGATAGCCGCATAGCCAACCGGCGGGGATAAACCCCAGCAGGTACCCAAAACCGGGTTCTCGCACATAGCTGAGCCCCCCACCCTGGGTAAATACCGGAAACTCAAACACCTGAAACAGGGCTAGCCCGAGGACGAGATAGGCAATTTGGGATAGGGCCGCTGCGTTTTTTCCGCCGACACACCCTGTTAGCAGTACGGCACCTACCTGAAAACTCACTCCCAGGGAAAGAATTTCAATTCCTGCGTTGCCCCAGTTCCAGGGGCCACTGATGGTAAACGCCTCCATCCAGGTGGCCATGATGGTCAGGACCAACCCGATAAGAGCCCAGAGTAATTCGAAGGGTGCCAGCACCTGCGATGTTTTCACCTGAACGGTGGTCAATAGAATTTAGACAACCAGAGTACCAAGGTTTTCTGCAGTCGGAACGGTTTTCGCGAAATATTTCTGAAAGGCTAGGCGGCTAACGGACCATTACCTCTGATGCCACTTAAAACGGCTACCAGGGGATAGTTTTACCTTTCGGCTGACTCTATAAACTTACTGCCGCAGGTAACTCAACTTCACAGCTCGCGGTAGGTTATAGGCAAAGCATGCCCTGCCGTATTGCAAGGTCCTCTACTGGGGTTTGCCCTAGCCTATCAAGCTTGAAGACAAGACAACTAGCGACATTTGCGCCGTAAGGATGGCCTTACATCGCCCAACCCCTTCCCCCTCTCTTGCTCTCTCCCTCTCTTGCTCTCTCCCTTGCTTGCTCTCTCCCTCTCTTGCTCTCTCCTAAAGAGGCCGATACACCCGATAATTAATATTCGGGAAAATATTATCCACCACTTCCACTTTCTCCAGCCAGCCAGAGTCAATTTTGCCCATGCGGATGTCTTCCCACAGCTTCTGGAACCGCATCAGATGGGAGCGGGTACGGCGCACTGCATAGGGCACCATGGTTCCCGTGCGCATGATGAAGGCCCAGTCCGATGATTGAGCCAGCAGCAGTTCCCGAGCCGCCTGATTAAGGGCACGCCATTCCAATTCATCGGCTGGTTCCCGCTTAGCCAGGTCGATCATGCGCTCGGCGGCTTTGTGCAGATGGGGGTAAATCCAGGAGTTGGTTTCGTTCAGCCAGTATTCATGGAAGCCTTTATAACCCCAGCTGGATTGAGAAGGACGGCATACCTGCTGGTTGGGATTGTTGCGCAGATAATCGGCCAGGTGGGTCATTTCGTAGGTGTCCTGGTCGTACCAGGTTTTACGGAACAAGTAGTCAAGGAACCAGGGGCCTTCGTACCACCAATGGCCAAACAGTTCTGCATCGTAGGGGGAGACTACAATCGGCGGGCGCTGCATGAGCCCATGCAGATAGCTAATCTGCTGCTCCCGGTTGTACATGAAGTTGGCTGCGTGATCAGCCGCCTTTTCCCGCGCCCAGTAGGGGTCGTACCATTCCTTATCGGAGAGGCCCAGACCCTTACCCGTAATTTTGTGGTATTTGATGCCGACGTTCTTACGCTGGCCATTGGGCATGACGTAGGGCTTGATGTACTCATATTCTGCGTCCCAGCCCAGGTCACGGTAGAACTCGCGATATTCTGGGGAGCCAGGATAACCCACCTGGGACGACCACACCTGCTGCGAAGATTCATGATCCCGTCCGAAAGCCGCTACCCCAGTTTCGGTGAAGATAGGAGCGTAGGAGCCGAACCGAGGGCGGGGACGAGCATAGAGAATACCGTGGCCATCGGTGAGGAAGTAGCGCAGACCGGCATCGGCCACCATGCGCTCTAGCCCTTCATAATAGGCACATTCTGGCAACCAGATGCCGTTGGGGGCACGGCCAAAGTTTTCTTCGTAGTGCTCGACTGCCACCTGAAGCTGCGCCCACACCGCTTCGGGGTACATCTTCATCAGCGGTAGGTAGCCATGGGTCGCCCCGCAGGTGATAATTTCTAGATTATTGCTGTCCTGAAACTGCTTAAATGCAGTAACTAAATCACCGCTGTAGCTTTCCCATACGTTGCGGACGTGGTTGAATTCCTGAGCATAGTGTTCTGCAAGATAGCGGACGTGGCCATTGTGGACGTTGCGCTCCACTTCAAGCTCAGTCAGTTCTTCGAGCTTGGCCAGGTGCTCGTCAAAGCGCTCTTGCAACAGCGAATCTCGTAGCATGGACACCAGGGGAGGCGTCATACTCATGGTGATTTTAAAGTCGATACCGTCGCGCTTGAGCCCCTCAAACATGGTGATCAGGGGCACATAGGTTTCGATAATGGCTTCGTAGAGCCATTCCTCTTCGAGCACGTAGTCACTCTCGGGGTGACGAACGAAGGGTAAATGAGCGTGCAGAACGAGCGCGAGGTATCCAGTAGCCATAGAGTGCCGTTGAGGGAAGTGAACTGAGTAAGCCGATGTCGTAAGTCGATTTGCGTTAGCAAAGCATGACCTTTGACAAGATTCTAAAGCAAAAGTTAAGCATTTCTGGTTAGCCAGGTTGCATTTGCCAAATCTGATTTGTTAAGCAACTTTCACTAAGTTTTGTTTAGCTGCAATTGATATCTCATAGAGTGACTCCCCAAATCGTCCAGGGAGAACTCTTTGAAAAGAAATATTTCGATAGCCCAGTTCCCCCTAGGAAAGCCTCTGGGGAAAGCGGGAATATGAGGGGTAGTAAATTCTATATAGAACGATGCCAAACGGTTCATTCCACGCTTTCTCCAAGACCTTGAAATCATTAGCCATTCTCTTCATGGCTATTGGTGTGATCTGCTGGGGCGGCGGAAAAGCCATCGCCCTGCCAGGTTCTGGAGCTCTGGTAGGTGCTCCTCCAGGGTCCGTTTTGGCTGCCACTGCCACTATGGCACCCTTAACTGAATCCGCTGATGACCTGGAGACCACCCTGGCCCAGTTCTTGCAGGGAATTCCTCCTGGTTTCTATGGATTGCGCGATGTAAATAGACTGAAAACCCGGCTGAAAGAAACGGACCTGGTACTCATTGATGTGCGAGAAGCGTCTGAATACTCAGCAGGTCACATCAATGGGGCCATCAACATTCCCTTACGTACCTTGGTTCAGAATTTAGATCGGGTGCCCAACGAAAAACCGGTGATGCTGTATTGTTCTAGCGGCTACCGCACGGGCATGGGGGTCATGACACTACGGTTGCTGGGCTACGACAATGTGGAAGGATTTCCGCCCAGTTATCAAGGTTGGCAGAAAGCAGAAGGCTAATGTAGTCTCTGGCTATTCCCAAAACCGTTGGCCAGTCGGCCAGGCTAACCCCGACTGGATAGAGCCGTAACGTCGGGATACCAGTGGAAAATTTTGCTGCTGCAGGCTAAAACCGCCTTGACCCCGACTTAAGGCCGGAAAACCCCTAAGGGCAAGCCCCAAAAACCGTACCTTGGTGACGGGGCAAAACACGTTACATATCTTTACAATAAAGAGAAATTATCAGTGCCATCGACATTCCTTATCACAGGGTGCCCCTTGATGCTGATATTCGGTCGCTGTAGAGGATGGGAGTAGCCCTGGCGCTGGGCACCCCTCCCAGTTCGTGGCTATCCCCTGCGAAGCGGCGACTCTATTGTTGAGGAGAAAGTGTAATGCAGTTTTTAGTGGTTCGAGGACTGTTCTGGCTGGTGACGGAGGTGCTCCTTTCTCTGGTGGAGCTGGACAATCTGGCTGACTACAGTGAGTTTATCTTTCGTCTGAAAGATGATATGGCTCTGCAGCGAGACAAGATCGTCAGGATGATGAAGCCGGAGGATGGTTATCCGGCAATTTGCTCAATTCCGGTCGAATTAAACCAGGTCTAGCTTGAAATCTGGAGTTTTCTCTAAGGCAAAACTCCACTTCTGGACTTGGACAGGGTTTATTTACCCTAGGCAAATACGACGGTTCGATTGCCATAAACCAAGGTGCGATTTTGTAGGTGTAACCGCACTGCCCGAGCCAGAACGATGCGCTCAACGTCTTTTCCTTTTCGGATCAGTTCTTTGACTTCATCGCGGTGGCTGATGCGCACCACGTCTTGCTCAATGATGGGGCCTTCATCGAGGTCAGACGTAACGTAGTGGGCAGTTGCTCCGATGATTTTCACCCCCCGCTGATAGGCTCTTTGGTAGGGGTTTGCTCCGACAAAGGCCGGTAAAAAGGAGTGGTGAATGTTAATCACTTTGGCATGGTGCTGCAGAAAATCTGGTGACAAGATCTGCATATACTTGGCCAGCACCACCAGGTCGATGTCATACCGCTGCAGAAGTTCGAGCTGACGCTGTTCTTGCTCAGCCTTGGTTTCCCTGGTCACCGGGATGTGGTGAAAGGCAATGCCAAACTGGTCGGCAATGGGCTGCAGGTGAGGATGATTGCTGATAATTAAAGGAATTTCGGCCTTAAATTCTCCGGCTTTGTGCCTCCACAGCAGGTCCAGCAGGCAATGGTCCTGACGGCTGACCCAGATAGACAGGCGTGGAACCGTATCCGAGAAGTGCAGTTGCCAATCGGCCCCGAGGGGTTGGGCAATGGCATTAAACGCCGGACCAATAATGTCTCGGGGTAGATTAAATCCTTCCAATTCCCACTCAATGCGCGATAGGAATAGTCCTGCTTCGGGATCGCGGTGCTGATCGGCATGCAGGATATTGCCGCCGTTGGAGTAGATAAAATTGGCCAGCTTAGCCACTAACCCCTTTTGATCGGGGCAGGATACCAACAGAATGGCGCTAGGAGACTCTGTAGTCATGGCAGTAAGTCTGATCGTAGATTTTTTCAGACTATCACTCGCATTGAGTCAGTAACACGATATTGCAAACCTCAACGAACCTTGTCGGCTCGTGAAGCTTCAACCGCTCAGGTGGCTACTTTTTAGGAATCGCATAAGAATAGAAAGATAACCCAGTCCCCATGGTTGCCAGAGTACTGGTTCTGGTCATGGGGGCCGTATGTTCAGTCTAAGGACTAAAACTATGAGCACTCCTAAGGTCGTGTATGACCATCTCAAGCATATTGAAGAGGTTGATACCCTCAAAAGTGCCGTCTATCGCGAGGAGGCAATCGAAATTCTGGCGGACCCCAATATCAGCCTGAAGTGGAGGCTTGCGATCGCAGACCGCCTCAACGACGCCAACCACCTCCTCGCCCTGAATACCGTCGGAGAAGATAGCTACTAGTATCAGCTGGCAGAAATAAGGCAACCATTGCTGAGGGTGCCAGGTATCAGGTTTCAGGAATCGTTGGCCGACTTACGCCGTAGAGTACTAGCTTTTGTCTGGCTACCCATCCTTTCCAAGCCCTTGTCCCTACCAAAGGGGGCTGGTGATTGAATTCTCTCACCCAGAGACTTGACCCTTGCTGCTGTAATGCGGATCAGCAGCAAGGGTTAAGTCTTTGGGTTTTGCATTGGCCCTTAGAAATGGGCACTGAACAAGGTGGGACAGCCGTTTCGATGCCCCAGAGCCAGGTAAGGTAGCCATCCTAAACAACTGAATACTACACGATCCTCATTCCTCAAGGTGGTCAAGCAGAGGATGACAGTGCAACCACTGGCCATTTGCACCCGGGCAGCTCAATCTAGCTCTTTAGACTGAATACCAAATGTCGAACAGGGTGTCTAATAAATTGACAAACCTCAGTGTTAGACGCTATCAAGCCCGGCTCAAACCCCGGAGCTTGCCCTCGGGCAAAACTCCACCGCTGGATAGAGACAAGGTTAAATGCAACATCAGGAATCAGAAGAGGTTGTGTTGTAGAAGGCAGAACAAAGGCTGATGAGGGTGAACTACCATGGCAGAGCAAGTTGCTGAAGCACCTGTGCGCTACCGATTTACCTCTGTTCCTCAAGGGGTGCAGTTAGAAATTTGGGAACTTACTCCGTCCCACATTGGAGTTGATAAGCCTTTTTTGTTTCGGGCCAAGTATCTTCTGCCCAATCGGCAGGAGGCCGAAACCGTTCTGGCTGATTTTCTTAGCAACAACGGTCTTGCTTTTGCCGATGACACCCTGCCGCCAGACTTAGAAACTGGCTACCGGCGGTTACTACAAAGTCGCGATACCCGCGCTTAAAGACGCAGCGCCATTGTGACCAGCAGTGGCCCCAGCACCAAAGCCGGAAGAAAAGAGGCTACCCTGATACGGCCCAACTCTAGCAGGTTGAACCCTAAACCCAAAATCATGAGCCCTCCCACTCCCGTCAGCATGAGGATGTGCGGGTCGGTGGCAGGGTCGGGAATTAGATCCGCAAACAGCCCTGCCAGCAGGGAAATGCTGCCCTGCACCACGAGTACCGTAAGGGCAGAAAACAATACTCCTATACCATAACTCCCCGTCAGGGCGACGGAGGCCAACCCATCCATGGTGGCCTTCAGGGTGAGCAGTGTGTTATCACCCGACAGACCATTGTTAATGCTGCCGAGAATAGTCATTGGGCCAATACAGAACAACAGGCTGGCGGCCACAAAGCCTTCGGTGAACTTGCCGCCCCCTTTAACCCGAGCCTTAAGCTGATCTCCCAGTTGGGTAAGCCGTTTTTCGATTTGCCACCATTCCCCCAAGAGCCCGCCCGCCACCATGGCCAGCAACGCCAAAATAATCCCATCAATGAGACCAGCTTCAACCTCGGCAAGGCTACGGACCATGGCAAAACCAATCACCAGGGTCATTAGCCCGACTGCTTGAGTGATGATTTGTTGCATTGATTGGGGTAGCCGGTGACGCAGCACCATGCCCACAGAGCTGCCGATAATGACTGACAATACGTTAATCCAGGTGCCACTGGTTTTAGCCCACAGGCTCAGCATCGCGAGTCCGGTAAAGAACATTTCTGACTGTAGCAGGAGAGAGTGGAGGGGTGGAGGGTGAATCAGGGCAGGCGAAAGGGAGACTGAACTGTCTATCTGGCCTGTCCCCTGTTATAGTCTCCACAAAGCATTTTGCGCTGGAGGGAAATTCTATGGTTGCTCCTGTTAGCCTAATTCGAGCCGAGTCCTACGCGAAGGCAGCGCTGCGCCAAAAGCTAACAGAGGTACTGTCACCCCTGGGAGGCATAACTGCTTTTGTACGACCGGGAGACCGAGTGCTGTTGAAACCTAACCTGCTGACGGGGGCGCGTCCGACTAAAGCATGTACGACCCGACCAGAGCTGGTTTACGCAGTCGCTCAACTGGTGCAACAGGCGGGAGGGCAACCATTTTTGGGGGATAGCCCGGCTTTTGGCAGCGCCAGGGGAGTGGCAGAAGCGAACGGTTTGTTGCCCCTGGCAGAAGAACTCAACTTGCCCATCGTGGAACTGCACGGCCAGCGCTATGGGACGAGCAGCCTAGAGTTTGACCATCTGCGACTGGCAAAAGAGGCGATGGACGCAGATGTGGTCATCAATCTGCCGAAAGTGAAGTCCCACGTACAGCTCACCCTGACTCTGGGGGTCAAAAACCTCTTCGGCTGCGTACCCGGCAAAATGAAAGCCTGGTGGCATATGGAAGCGGGTAAAGATGTAGAGCGGTTTGGCACCATGCTGGTGGAAACGGCTCGACTGATCAATCCTGAGTTGACTATTTTAGATAGCATTGTTGGTCACGAAGGCAACGGCCCTAGCGGTGGTGAACCCAGAGACCTGGGCATTCTGGCGGCATCGCCTAATGTCTTTGCGTTGGATAGAGCAATGGTTGAGATTTTGAACGTTGATCCGCTGCGGGTACCAACGGTTGCACAAGCTTTACGAACGGGAGCCTGCCCGATGTGGGAAGACATCAGCTTTCCGCTGATGCACCCTGACGAATTGAAAGTATCGGACTGGAAGCTGCCAGAAGCTTTACAACCGATCGACTTTGGCATGCCACGGGTGGTGCGTTCCACCTTCAAGCACCTCTACATTCGCTTCATTAAAGAACCAATGGCAGTCTATGCAGGACGCTAATGCCAGCGCTCCAAATGCCGATCACTCTATGCGGGGGTAAACGCGAAGCGGCTTCTCTGGGAGTGGGGATGAAAAGTCAAGATGCCCCTCTGGGGGCGACTGCTTATGGTGAATCAGCCTCAATGGTGAGACCATTTACAATGGATATAACTGCTTGAACTGTTCCCATGAATCGATGGGCTAACTTTCTCTCTCTGTTGCCTGGTACAACTCTGACCATTCTTGTTATCAGCATTGCTTTTCTCAGGTTTTACGATGAAACCGACTTCTTCATCCTCGGAAAACTCGCCAACCCAAGAGTTTGGAGCAATCGACTCACTGTGGCAGCCATCGTGGTGGCACTGGTTAATTTCGGCTTTGAGTGGAACGATCGAAACCGAGAAAGAAACCGCCTTGCTGAAGAAACTGAATTTAGAATACGACAAGAGAATTTTATTGCGGCAGAAGAGCAACGAAGAGCTCAGGAAGAGCAACGAAGAGCTCAGGAAGAGCAACGAAGAAGAGAGGATCGCACACGAGCAGAGAATGAACGAATTGAGGCAAAAGAACAGGCGGCTCGCCGAAATCGAATCGAAACTGAACGAGATCTTGCGCTCTTAAATTTTTTCTTGGATCCATCGGAAACGAATCGGCAAATGCTGAACCGGGTCATGAATGTACTCAGGGAATATCTTGAGACCCTGATGTAGCCTACCCCTCAACAAAGGCGCGAGTAAAACTCTAAGTCCCCCAAACTTATGCCTCATAATTCAAAGCTTTTCGATTTCCTGAAGGAAACAATTCACCAATCTGTTGATCAGCAAATCCCTTTCGCTGATTTTATGGAGTTGGTGCTTTACCATCCCCAAGAGGGCTACTACACCGCTAGGGATGCGGCCATTGGCCCTGAGGGAGACTTTGTTACCTCATCCCACCTGGGCCACGACTTTGGGGAACTGCTGGCGGGGCAGTTTGTGGAATTATGGCAGCACCTGGAGCAGCCTTCTCCGTTTCATCTAGTGGAAATGGGGGCAGGGCAGGGGTTAGTTGCTGCCGATGTGTTGACCTATCTCGAAAACCATCATCCCGAATGCTTTGCGGCATTGAACTACCTCATCATCGAGAAGTCGGACGGTCTTAGGCAGGTACAGCAGCGGCGGTTGGCACCGTGGCAGGGTCGGGTGCAGTGGACGACCCTAGAAGATACACCTGACGACGGCATTACCGGCTGTATTTTCTCCAATGAACTGGTAGATGCTTTGCCGGTTCACCTAATCGAGCAAACAGAAACAGGGCCGCAAGAAGTTTATGTCACGACAACAAACACTGAAGCCGCCCAAAGGCCTAAACTACAGGAGACGTTGGGACCGCTCTCCCATCCTCGATTGGCAGAATATTTTTCTCTGGTAGGAATAGATTTTTCAACGCCCCACTATCCGCCTGGTTACCGCACCGAAGTGCATCTGGCCGCCCTGGACTGGATGAAAACCGTAGCCACAAAGCTAAAGCGAGGGTATGTGGTCACCATTGACTACGGGTACCCGGCAGAGCGTTACTATGGCCGGGCGCGATCGCAGGGCACCCTGCAGTGCTACTACCAGCACGCCCATCACAACGACCCCTACGCCCACCTGGGCCATCAAGACATTACCGCTCACGTCAATTTCACCGCCCTGGAACGTCAGGGTGAGCGTTGCGGTCTGACCACTGTTGGCACCACCCAACAGGCCATGTTTTTGATGGCTTTAGGGTTAGGGGACCGGCTCAATGATCTGGCCCAAATTCAAGCCACCGATACCGAGACGTTGAATATGGCGATTCAGCGCCGGGACACCCTTCATCAGCTGATTAATCCCATGGGGTTAGGAAACTTTATGGTGCTGGTGCAAGCCAAAAACTTAGAGGTAGCCAACAAACCCCTAAAGGGCCTCACGATTCCTCCGCTGTCTTCAACCTTGTCCTAAACTTGATCCAGGCCCAGGAGGGAAGTTTTGCCTGAGAGCTCACCCCAGGTCCCCAACTGGACTTGGCATCGCCTCACAACTTGGCCCGAATCTTGAAGGAGTAGTCGCCTCCGGCTTCGAGCTGATAGTCGAACCGCTCTAGAAAGCGGCTCAGGGGTTCGCGAATCAGTGCCCGTCCCAGGGATGGCTCAACCCTCAGCTGCCCCTGGCGAAAGCGCCATTGAAATTGCCATTCGTAATTATCGGCCCGAACCTCCCCTTCAATGCGGCCCTGGCTCCAGGACTGATGGGTTATGCGTACGTAAGCCGTGGTTTCAGGTAAGCGGCTAGCCACAGAGCAATCAGTGAAGTAGACGTCAAACGATAAATCGGCAGCAAATACAACGTTGCCTTACAGGTACCATAACCGTAGCCCAGGTTCTGGTCTACTGGCCCGGTATTGGACCCAATACCAAAATGAATTCCCCTTTATCTGGTTCAACCTAGCGCAAAAAAACGGTAGCCTAGGTAAAAGGCAACTTTTCATTTCCGGATGCTCAGCATAGTGTCGATGCAGAGCACAGGTTGTCTGAACTTTTTGCATTCGCTAGTGGTTGGAACCCCCCGTGCCCAAGGTCGGCATTATCTACAACGACATTAAACCCATTGCTTGTCAGGCCGCCCTCGAATGGCAAGACAAGCTGACTAACCGTGGCTATCGGGTCATTTTAGCGACGGGGGTGGGCGGCATCCTGGGCTACTCAAGCCCAGAAAGACCCGTTTGCCATACCCCCATCGATAGCCTGGTTCCCCCCCATTTTGATGACGCCATGGAATTTATTCTGGTGCTGGGGGGTGACGGCACCGTGCTCTCTGCTTTTCGCCAGGTGGCACCCCTGGGGGTACCCCTGCTAACGGTCAATACGGGGCACATGGGATTTTTGACAGAAGCCTATTTGAACCAGCTGCCCCAGGCCATGGAGCAAGTTCTATCGGGGGAGTACGAAGTTGAAGCGCGGGCGATGCTCTCAGTCAGGTTAGAGCATCGAGAAACCTTGATCTGGGAAGCCCTTTGCCTGAATGAGATGGTGCTACACCGGGAGCCCCTCACCAGCATGTGCCATTTCGAGGTGGCCATTGGCAGTCACTCTCCGGTGGATATTGCCGCAGACGGCATCATCATTTCTACACCCACGGGGTCTACCGCTTATTCCCTATCTGCCGGGGGGCCGGTGATTACGCCTGGGGTGCCGGTATTTCAGCTCATTCCCATCTGTCCCCACTCTTTAGCTTCGCGGGGGTTAGTGTTTCCTGACCAGGAACTGGTCACCATTCATGCCGCTAATCCGGATCCTCTGGTTATGGTTGTAGATGGTAACGCTGGCTGCTACGTCATGCCCGAAGATAACGTCTGTACCTGCGCTTCTCCCTTTAAGGCCAAGTTCATTCGTTTAAAGTCCCCTGAGTTCTTTAAGGTGCTGCGAGAAAAACTCGGTTGGGGCCTGCCCCACATCGCCAAGCCTACTTCGGTTGAGCTGCCCTGATCAGGCACACGCTATAATCGCTTTGTTTTATTTGGGGAGGCATGGTACCGAGTTCAGCCCACGAGTTGCGGGTTGACCTAGGGCAAAACTCACTTTTGGTCTTGGGCGTGGTTGATTTATCTTCACTAGCTTGAAATTGCGGGCTGCAAGCGGATTTATGGAAACGACAACAGTAGATGCCGGACCAACTATTTTGATTGTGGGAACCAACGAAGGCCAAACCCGGCAGATGGGCCTTGACCTGCAGGAGGCCGGATATGCCGTCAAACTGGCCTACTCCTCCCAGGAGGGGATGGCCCTGGCCCGGCAAATTGCCCCGGCTCTGATTGTGGTTGACCGACTGCTGGGGGGGGAGTCTGGCATTACCCTGTGCCAGCAACTCCGAAACCAGGGGATGAAAGTCCCCATCATGCTGATGATGGCCAAGGATAATCTGGAGGATCGGGTGGCCTGCCTGGAATCAGGGGCCGATGACTACTTTCTTAAGCCCTATCGGGCGGATGCTTTTCTCAAAAATCTCCAGTTGTATCTGCAGCCCAGCCCGACCAACCCTGAACATTTACGATTTGGGGAGTTATCCCTTGACCTGGTGAATCGCCATGCCAATCGTGGCGATCGCTTGATTGAACTCACCATGAAAGAATTTGAACTGCTGAAGTACCTGATGGAGCATCCCCGAGAGGTGCTCACCCGAGAGCAAATTCTTGAAAATGTCTGGGGGTATGACTTTGTCGGCGAATCTAATGTGATCGAAGTTTATATTCGCTATCTGCGCCTGAAAATTGATGGCGACAATGAAAAACGGTTGATTCAAACCGTGCGCGGGGTGGGCTACGTCCTGCGAGAAGGATAGTATGACGAATGACATTACCTGACATCAGCCATGGCCCGGAATAATTTGGTGAAAGGTTTGAACTCCCATGCCTTGCTCAGACAATCTCTGACGCTAACCCTGTCTGGAATGCTGGGAGTGATGATCATGACCAGTTTGGGTTGTTCGGCGGTACAATCTGACCCGTTGATCGGCTCTCAAGACGCTCCTGAAGCCGTTGAAGCGCCCGATGCAGCACCCTCAGACGATGCCATCGCGATGCCATCTCGCTCATTAGGACAACAGTTGCCCATTTCCGCGGTCGCCCAAATTGCCGGCCAGGAAATTTTGCTGGAGGTAGCCAGAACTCCTCGCCAGCAAGCTCTGGGGTTAATGTTTCGAGATTCCCTACCTGACAACCGGGGCATGTTGTTTCCCCTGGCGCGCCCCCGCCCGGTTAGCTTCTGGATGAAGAATGTGCCGGTGCCCCTTGACATGGTGTTCATTTACGACGGCACCATCAAAGCTATTTCCGCTAACGTCCCGCCCTGCGAGGCCGAGCCCTGCCCCACCTATGGGCCGGGAGACCAGCTCATAGACCACGTGATTGAACTACGGGGAGGCCATGCGGCAGAACTGGGTCTGATGGTTGGGGATACGGTAGTTATTTCCCCGGTTACCCCTTAGGGAATGCCGATAAAGTCACGGCATTTTTACTGATTGCTAACCTATACAAATGGGGGATCATAAGTCAAGTTGATCCGTCGATGGGTTTATCCCTCAGGAACGTAACCCCAGTGAGGATTTTTGTGCTCGCTGGGGGCGGGTTGTGTCTGCCGACGCGGAAGGCAAAATTTTACAAAAACTGCGTATTTTTTGGTATTCTATCGCCTTGTCTATACAAATTTTTTATGCCTGTACCGATAAGGTGAAGAGCATTAGCCTGTTGCCGGGGCAAAAAAATTTTGTTGCCAAAACTATTCTTTTATATAGAATCGTGTGCTATCAGGATGAAACGCATCTACTCCAGGAGGTGAGACTGAATGACCATTAGTAACCATGCCAATTTAATTCGGTTTTTGCAGGAGGAGTTGTCGATTGCTCCTGCCTCCATTCAGGTTGCCCTGAAGCATTGTGAGCAGGATCCTGGTCCTCTACCCATGATTTTGTGGCAGTACGGATTAGTGACTCTAGAGCAATTGGAGCAAATCTATGACTGGATGGAAGCCGCCTAGGGCTGGGCACCATTTTTTCCTGGGCTGTTATGGCCGGTCTCTTTCTATCTCGCTTCATTCTCCTATTGAACAGGCCCTAACCAAGATTGCTAAAAAACGGCGTAGCGCTAAGCCACGCCGTTTTTTGTTTTAGCTATGCGCGGTTGAGGAGACTACACCTTGTGGACGATACCTTGGCCAAGGACAACAATGGAGTTTGGCTTGAGCAAAAAACTCCAGATCTTGACCTGGTAAGACCTTAGCCCAGCAAAATTTCTCCAGCCGCATTGACCCCAGCGCCAGCGGTGAACTGGTCGTAGCCCAGGTGGCCCAGGGTGGCTTCTAAAGCAGAGACAGCGGTGATGATGTCGCGATCGCACACGAACCCCAGGTGCCCAATGCGGAAGATCTTGCCCTTTAAGTGATCCTGCCCGCCCGCTAGAGCGATGTCGAACTGTTTCTTCATGACGGAGCGAATCTGCTCGGCCTCAACCCCCTGGGGCATCACGGCGGTAATGGCTGGGCTGGCGCAGTCATCAGCCCCAAACAGCGGCAAATTCAGAGCCTTCATGGCCGCCCGGGTTGCCCGTCGATGGCGATCGTGGCGAGCAAAGATGGCCTCTAACCCCTCTTTTTTCATCATATTCAGAGCGGCCTGCAGGGCAAAGAACAGGTTGACCGGAGGGGTAAACGGGGTGCTGTCCTTGGCGGCAGTCTTTCGGTAAGGCCCCAAATCCAGGTAAAACTTGGGTAGAGTTGCCGTTTCGTAAGCTTTCCAGGCTTTTGCGCTAACGCTGACAAAGGCCAGCCCAGGAGGAATCATATAGCCCTTCTGGGAGCCAGAACCCACCACGTCCAGACCCCATTCATCGACGGGAACGTTGCAGGCCCCCAGACTGGTGACCGCGTCTACCATAATTAGCGCTTCACCATGGGCCTTAACATGCCGATTGATGGTTTCCAGGTCATTTAATACCCCACTGGAGGTTTCACTGTGGGTGACGATGACAGCCTTAATGTCCTTGTTAGCGTCTGCTTCCAGGACGGCTTTAAAGGCTTCAGGATCCAGAGGTTTACCCCACTCGGCTGTAATTTCCTCGACCTCTAGCCCATAGGCCCGAGCCACCTTGGCCCAGCGGTCGCCAAACTTACCATTGCTGCCCACCAGCACCTTGTCTCCCTGGCTCAGGAAGTTGATGATGCCGGCTTCCATGGCCCCGGTACCGCTGGCGGTAAGCACCAATACATCGTTCTGGGTCTGGTGCAGCCACTTCAGGTTCTCGGTCACTTCCGCCATAATGGCGCTAAACTCCCCACTGCGGTGTCCCATGGGGTGTTTGGTCATCGCCAACAATACTTGCTCCGGAACGGGAGTGGGTCCCGGAATCATGAGCATTAACTTGTTATCCATGCCTTGCCACCAGTTTTGCAATTAATGTGCAAGCTCTCACTTTAGCAACAAGAATTGGCCTTCTCCAAAATTTTCGGGGTGTTGTAAGGAATGTCAGGGTTACAACAGAATCGCAGAGCGTTCAGCCAGGGCAGAGCGTTCTCCCTTGTAGAGAGTAATATGCCCGGCCAAAGCTTCACCTTTAAACCGTTCGACGACATAGGTGAGGCCGTTGCTGGCGGCATCGACATAAGGGTTATCGATCTGGTCGGGGTCGCCGGTCAGGACGATTTTGGTACCGTCTCCGGCACGGGTGAGGATAGTTTTAACTTCGTGGGGGGTAAGGTTTTGGGCTTCGTCTACGATCAGGAACTGTTTGGGAATGGTGCGCCCGCGAATATAGGTCAGGGGTTCGATTTGAAGGAGGCCCTGATCAATCATTTCTTCGTGACCCCGCCGCCAGTGGTCGGGTCTGCCGCGCATATCCTGGGTGCCAAAGATCAGATCAAAGTTGTCGTAGAGGGGCTGCATCCAGGGGTTGAGCTTTTCGCCAATGTCACCGGGCAGGTAGCCGATGTCGCGGCCCAGGGGCACAATGGGGCGGGCAATCAGTAGACGGGAATAGAGGCGTTCGTCGGCAACCTTTTGGACCCCGGCTGCGATCGCCAGCAGGGTTTTACCCGTCCCTGCCTTACCCACCAGGGTCACCAGGGAAATGTCATCCTGCAGCAGCAGTTCGAAGGCAAACCGCTGTTCTCGATTGCGGGGATGAATGCGCGATACCCCGGCATGGGGCAGTTTGCCGATGGGAACTACCTTGCCGCTATCTCCCTTGACAAAGGCCAGGGCTGTGTGGGTGGGGTTTGTCTCATCCACCAGGGTAATTGCCTGGTTGGGATATAGGGTCGTCTCCAACCGTAAATGCCCCTCCGAAAAGAGCAGGGTCATGTTCTCTGCCGAGGTCATCACCTCAACCGTGCCGGTGTAGAGTTCGTCGATGTCAATTTTGTCGGTTTCATAGTCTTCGGCGACTAAGCCCAGGGCATCGGCCTTGATGCGCAGGTTGGTGTCTTTGCTAACCAGCACCACCGGCAGGTCGTAGTGATGCTTGTGTTCCATAGCTACCGCCAGAATGGCGTTATCCCCCTGGTCGCCCTCCAGCTCAGCAGGGAGCTGCTGTAGGGTATCGCGGTGGCACAGAGCGACTTTTATATGACCCCCCTGGTCCAGGGGAATGCCCTGCACCAGAGATCCCTTCTGGCGAAGTTCGTCCAGGGTGCGGGACACATAGCGAGCATTTCGCCCTGTGTCGGTAGAGCCTTTTTTGAACCGATCCAGCTCTTCGATGATGGTGATGGGCAAAATTACATCGTTGTCCTCAAACCGAAACATGGCCATCGGGTCGTGTAGCAACACGTTGGTATCGAGAACAAAGACTTTTTTCATAAACCGTTGAGTATAGATATACCAGGCCCAGCTCGAGATCTGTAGCTTTCTCTAAGGCAAAACTCCACTTCTGGGCTTGGCTAAAGTTATTTAGCCACTTTAAAGGATTCCGCCCAACATTTCCGCTCGCCGCGCAAGGAAGATTCACATCCTGGCGGTAGGCAGATCCGGGCGCAAGGATTCTGAAACGGGATGCCCACGATGGGAACAGCCTCCCTTATTCTTATTAGATAGGCTTAAATAGCGCTGCAAACCGTTGGAGACCTGCCCCATGCGACTGTCCCAGATGCTCTTTGTGACCCTGCGGGAAGATCCGGCAGAGGCCGAAATTCCCAGCCATAAGCTGCTGCTTCGGGCCGGTTACATGCGCCGCATCACCAGTGGGGTGTATGCCTATTTACCCCTGCTGTGGCGGGTGTTAAATAAAATCTCGGCTATTGTGCGAGAAGAAATGGACGCCACCGGTGCCCAGGAGTGTTTGCTGACCCAGCTGCAACCGGCAGACCTGTGGCGTGAGTCGGGTCGTTGGGAGACCTATACCAAAGCCGAAGGCATCATGTTTTCCCTGGTGGATCGGCGCGGGCAAGAACTGGGCCTGGGCCCCACCCACGAAGAGGTGATTACCACCATCGCCCGGGAGATGATTCGCTCTTACCGACAGCTGCCCCTGCACCTGTACCAGATTCAAACCAAGTTTCGTGACGAGATTCGGCCCCGCTTCGGCCTCATGCGCGGGCGGGAATTCATCATGAAAGATGGCTACTCTTTTCACACCGATGCCGCCAGCCTGAAGCAGACCTACGACGATATGTACACCGCCTACAGCAACATTTTGCGCCGCTGCGGGCTAAAGTTTCGCGCCGTAGAGGCCGATTCGGGAGCCATCGGCGGTTCCGGCTCGACGGAATTCATGGTGCTGGCCGAAGCGGGCGAAGATGAAGTGCTCTACACCGAAGACGGCACCTATGCCGCCAATGTGGAAAAGGCCGTTTCCCTACCAGCGGATGCTGTGCCCTCAGAGTTCAAACAGTTTGAAAAGCTCGATACCCCAAATACGCCGACCATTGCATCTCTGGCCAAGTTTTTGCAGTGCTCTCCCACCCAGATCGTCAAAAATGTGCTGTACCAGGCCACCTTTGATAGCGGTCAGTCTGTTCTGGTGCTGGTCAGCATTCGTGGCGACCAGGATGTCAACGACGTGAAGCTCTCTAACGAACTGTCTAAACTGGCATCCGACTACGGCGGCACTACCCTGCTGACGCTGGAAGTCCCTGATGAAGAAGCGCAGCAAACGTGGGCGGCAAAACCCCTCCCCCTGGGCTACATAGCCCCCGATCTGGAAGACGACTACATTCGCTCTGATCTGGAGGATATGGCTCCCAAGTTCCTCAGAATGGTGGACCAGACCGCTGTGAATTTGAAAGACTTTGTCACTGGCTCTAATCAGTCGGGTTATCACGTGGTCGGGGCCAACTGGGGCGAGGAATTCATTCTGCCTAAGCTCGTGGTAGATGTTCGCAAAGCCCAGGCTGGAGATCGGGCTACCCATGACCCTACCCAAACCTTACAGTCGGCTAGAGGCATTGAAATTGGCCATATCTTTCAGCTCGGTATCAAGTACTCCAAAGCGATGGGAGCCACCTACACCAGTGAAGCGGGGGAAGAAGTGCCCCTAGAAATGGGCTGCTACGGCGTGGGGGTGTCTCGCTTGGCCCAGGCGGCGGTAGAACAGTCCTACGACAAAAATGGAATTATCTGGCCCGTGGCCATTGCTCCTTACCACGCCATTGTGATCGTTCCGAATATGTCCGACGAACTCCAGGTCAAAACCGCCACTACCCTCTATGACGGCCTTAAGACCGTCGGGGTGGAAACCCTGCTGGATGACCGCAACGAGCGGGCCGGGGTGAAGTTTAAGGACGCCGACCTGGTGGGCATTCCTTACCGCATCGTGACCGGTCGCTCCCTCAAAGATGGCAAAGTTGAAGTGGTCCAGCGGGCAACCGGCGAATCCCAGGAGGTAGCCATTGAGGCTGTGGTGTCATTGGTGAAGGGGTGGGTGGAAGCCGCCTGTAATGCTTAGGTCATTATGGGCAGGGTAAAGGGAGTGCCTATGGTGGGGGAAGGGGATGATGCTATTGCCCGCCCCCTACCTCACCAGCATTCCATCCTAAAATCTTGCTTTCTCTCTCCCTCCCTCTCTTTCTCCCTCCCTCCCTCCCTCTCTTTCTCCCTCCCTCCCTCTCTTTCTCCCTCCCTCCCTCCCTTTCTCCCTCCCCAACTGGCAGAAGATGCCCTGCGCGACCAGGTGA